>ERZ1370068.1682-contig-1160_pt1 | contig 65920 bp, 90 predicted proteins | sample MGYA00561227_ERZ1370068 | MGnify/ENA primary metagenome ERZ1370068 (study PRJEB38410, sample SAMEA6850437) | metagenome | study: Metagenomic assessment of the ecological functions of the soil: analysis of the soil microbiota associated with the... | reverse complement strand
CAGGCCGACGTCGAAATCGTGCGCAAGGCCTACGGCCTCGATCGTCCGCTCTACGTCCAGTTCTTCGCCTGGACCGGCCGCGCCATGGTCGGCGATTTCGGCCAGAGACTATTTCTTCAAGGACAGCGTGGCGCAACCTGATCCAGAAGCGCCTGCCGATCACGCTCACGCTCGGCCTGGTCGGCCTGAGCCTCGCCTTGATCATCTCGATCCCGCTCGGCATCCTGGCGGCGCTGCGCGAGAACACCTGGATCGACCGCAGCGTCACCATGTTCACGATGGTCGGGGCAGGCGATGCCGAGCTTCTGGCTCGCGCTGATCCTGATGATCGTGCTCGGCCTGCAACTCGGCATCCTGCCGATCTCGGGCACCGGCACCTGGCAGCATTTCGTGATGCCGGGCATCGTGCTCGCCTTTACGGCGATCCCGGCGCTGACGCGGCTGACGCGCTCCGGCATGATCGAGGCGATGGCCTCGGACTACATCCGCACCGCGCGCGCCAAGAGGCCTGTCGCGCGGCGCGCATCATCTTCAAGCACGCGCTGCGCAACGCCGCCATTCCTGTCGTGTCGATCGCCGCGGTCCAGCTCGGCTTCATGCTGGGCGGCTCGATCGTCGATCGAGACGGTGTTCGCGCTGCATGGCGTCGGCTATCTCGGCTGGGAGAGCATCGCCAAGAACGATTTTCCGGTGGTGCAGGCGGTGGTGCTGGTGCTGGCCGTGTTCTATATCGGCCTCACTCTGCTGGCCGACATCCTCAATGCGCTGCTCGATCCGAGGCTGCGCACCGGATGAGCGAGCCGATTGCCATTCAGGCGCCCAGCCTTCGAGCGGTCGTCGCGCATCGGCACGGCCGGCTTTGCGATCGGGATCGCCATCGTCGCGCTCATCGTGGCGGCCGCGGTCGTCGGCAATGCGCTGGTGCCGCAGGACCCGTTCATTCAGGATCTCGGCAACCGCCTCAAGCCGCCGTTCTGGATGGAGGGCAGCCAGGCCGGACACCTGCTCGGCACCGATCAGCTCGGCGCGCGATTATCTGGCGCGGCTGGTCTATGGCGCGCGCATTTCGCTGTTGATCGGCATCATGACGGTGATCACGTCCGGATTGATCGGCATCACGCTCGGCGTGCTCGGCGGCTTCTTCGGCGGCCGCGTCGACGATGTCGTGCTGTTCGCCATCACGACGCGGTTGTCGATCCCGGTGGTGCTGGTCGCGCTCGCGGTGGTCGGGCTGATGGGATCGGGCCTCGGGCTCGTCGTCGCGACGCTCGGGCTGCTGTTGTGGGATCGCTTCGCCGTGGTGGCGCGCGCGACCACCATGCAGGTCCGCAACCACGACTATGTCAGCGCCGCCTGGTGCGCCGGCGCCTCGATGCCGCATATCCTGATCAAGGAGATCCTGCCGAACATCGCGAGCCATCTCGCCGTGGTGGCCACGCTGGAGATGGCGCTCGCGATCCTGCTCGAGGCCGCGCTTGTCGTTCCTCGGCCTCGGCGTGCCGCCGCCGCTGCCGTCGTGGGGGCTGATGATCGCCGAGGGCAAGGACTACATGTTCTTCTCGCCCTGGGTGATCATGATCCCCGGCGTCGCGCTGTTCGTTCTGGTGCTCGGCATCAATCTGGTCGGCGACGGACTGCGCAATCTGCTCGGCGCGGAGCGGCTGCGATGAGCGCGCTGCTGGAGATCGAGGAGCTTCAGGTGAGTTTCGGCGGCCGCACCGCGGCGGTGCGCGGCGCCTCGTTCCGGGTCGAGAAGGGCGAGACCCATTGCCTGGTCGGCAGAATCCGGCTGCGGCAAGTCGGTCACCGCGCTGGCGGTCATGAGGCCTGCTCGCGCGCGGCGGCCAGCGTTCGGCGAAACGGATGAGCTTTGCCGGCACCGATCTCACTGTCGCTGTCGGACCGCGAGATGGCGCGCCTGCGCGGCAATCGCATGGCGATGATCTTCCAGGAGCCGATGACCAGCCTCAATCCGGCCTTCACGATCGGCTCGCAGATGGCGGAGGTGCTGACGCGCCACAAGGGCGGCTCGCGCGCGGCGGCGCTCGACCGCGCCGCCGAACTGATGGGCCGCGTCGGCATCACCGCGCCGGGCATGCGGCTCGGCCAGTTCCCGCACCAGCTCTCGGGCGGCTTGCGCCAGCGCGTCATGATCGCGATGGCGCTGATGTGCGATCCCGAACTGCTGATCGCCGACGAGCCGACCACCGCGCTCGACGTCACCGTGCAGGCGCAGATCCTGCGGCTGCTCGCCAACGCTCAAGCGCGAGCTCGGCCTCTCCATCCTGCTGATTACCCATGACCTCGGCATCGTCGCGCGCGTCGCCGACCACGTGTCGGTGATGTATGCCGGCGAGGTGGTCGAGCGCGCGACGACCGCGGAATTGTTCCGCGCGCCGCAACACCCCTATACGCGCGGCCTGTTGTCCTGCGTGCCGGTGCCGGGCCGGGTGCAGCGCGACAAGCCGCTCGGCTCGATCCCGGGCGTCGTGCCGGCGATCGGGCCAGGCTTTGCCGGCTGCGCGTTCCGCTCGCGCTGCGCCGCACGCCGACGAGACCTGCGCGCGCGAGATTCCGCGCCGGCCAGCGGGCGAAGCGCACGACTATCTTTGCCGGCTCGCGCCGGACTTGCGCGGAGCTGCAACCCGCATGAGCGCCGCGATCGAGGTCGAGAACCTGCGGTGCGAGTTCCGCGTCCACACCGGGTTGATGTCGGCGGAAAAGCGCGTGATCGCGGTCGACGATGTCACCTTCAGCGTCCCGGCCGGCAGCGTGCTCGGCATTGTCGGCGAGTCCGGCTGCGGGAAATCCACGCTCGCGCGCATGATCCTCGGACTGCTCAAGCCGACGGCGGGTACCGTGCTGGTCGACGGCAAGCGCCTGTTCGACCTCGACCGCAAGGCGCGCGCCCGGCTGATCCAGCCGGTGTTCCAGGATCCGTTCGCCTCGCTCAATCCGCGCCGGCGCATCAAGGACATCGTAGCCCTGCCGCTGGCAGCCCAGGGCACGTTCTCGCGCGGCGAGATCGAGCGCCGGGTCGGCAGGCATTCTCGAGCGCGTCGGCCTCTCGGCCGCGATGGGCGAGCGCATGCCGGCGCAACTCTCCGGCGGGCAACGCCAGCGCGCGGCGATCGCGCGCGCGCTGGTGCTCGAGCCGCGGATCGTGATCTGCGACGAGCCGACCAGCGCGCTCGACGTCTCGGTGCAGGCGCAAATCCTCAATCTGCTCGCCGATCTGCGCCGCGATCTCGGGCTGACCTACCTCTTCATCAGCCACAATCTCGCGGTCGTGGAGCACGTCGCGAGCGAAGTCGCTGTCATGTATCTCGGCCGTTTCGTCGAGCGCAACGAAACCGACGCGCTGTTTCGCGAGCCCGGACATCCCTACACGCAAGGCGCTGCTGGAAAGCGTGCTGACGCCGGAGCCGGGCCGGGGCGTGCCGGACATCGGCCTCGGCGACGCCATGCCGGATCCGGCCAATATTCCGCCGGGCTGCCGGTTCAATCCGCGCTGCCGCATCGCGGTCGAACGCTGCCGCCATGCGGCGCCAACGCCCATGGTCCGCGCGCCCCAGGGAATGGTAGAGTGTCATCTGGCATAAGGCGTGCTTCACGCCATCTGTAACATGGCGGACGCATCAACACGGATAACGGAGGGCAATATGCGTATGCAAACAAGCTCGGCGCGGCAATTCTGGCGGCGGCTCTGCTCGGCGCCGGCGCGGTGCCCGCGGCGGCGCAGAAATCCGCCGACACGTTGCGGATCGTGATGCGCGACGCGCTTCCCAACATCGATCCCTACTACAACAATTTGCGCACCGGCGTGGTGATGCACCACCAGGGCTGGGACGCGCTGGTCTACCGCAATCCGGATACGTTCAAGCTCGAGCCGCTGCTCGCAACCGAGTGGAAGCTGCCGGATCCGACCACGATCGAGTTCACGCTGCGGCCGGGCGTCAAATTCCACGACGGCAGCCCGTTCACGGCCGATGACGTGGTCTACACCATCAACCTCGATCGCCGATCCGGCGAGCCGGCTGTCGACGCCGTCGAACTACAACTGGCTCGACAAGGCCGAGAAGACCGGCGAGCTTTCGGTGCGCGTCACGCTCAAGCGGCCGAACCCCGCGGCGCTGGAATATTTCGCGCTCGTTGATCCCGATCTATCCCAAGGCCTATCGCGAGAAGGTCGGCGCGGAAGGCTACGCCAAGGCGCCGGTCGGCGCGGGTCCGTACAAGATGACCAAGGTCGAGCCCGGCGTCTCCATCGACTTCGAGCGGTTCGAGGATTACTGGGCCGGCAGCCCCAAGGGCAAGCCTGCGATCAAGAAGATGAGCGTGCGCTTCGTGCCGGATGCCAGCGACCGAGATGACGGAATTGCTCGCCGGCCGCGCCGACTGGATCTGGAACATGAACCCGGACCAGTTCGAGCCGCGTGAACCGGATGCCGCATCTGCAGGCGGTGCGCAAGGAATCGATGCGGATCGGCTATCTCTCGCTCGATGCCGGCGGCCGCACCGGCGCCGACAACCCCATGACCAAGCTCAAGGTGCGTCAGGCGATCTGGCACGCGATCGACCGCAAGGCGATCGCCGACAAGCTCGTCACCGGCGGCAGCCGCGTTCCGTGCAGCGCCGTGCTTCCCGTCGCAGTTCGGCTGCGACGCCGAAGTCGCGGTGCCCTACGACTACGATCCGGCGAAGGCGAAGCAGCTTCTCGCCGAAGCCGGCTATCCCGACGGCTTCGATGTCGAGCTTGCCAGCTACGTGCTGCCGCAATGGGGCTCGGCGGTCCAGAACTACCTGCATGCGGTCGGCATCCGCGCCAAGCTCAACCAGCTCCAGACGGCGGCGCTGATCCAGCGCGCGAAGGCGGGCGAGCTGCGCGATGTATCTCGGCAGCTGGGGCAGCTATTCGATCAACGACGTCTCGGCCATTCATGCCGAACTTCTTCGACGGCGGCGCCGACGACTATGCGCGCGATCCGGACGTGCAGAAATGGCTGCTCGAGGGCGGATCATCCATCAACCCGGAGGTGCGCAAGGAGGCCTATTCGGCGGCGATCAAGCGGATCACCGAGCAGGCCTACTGGGCGCCGCTGCACACCTATGTGACGACCTACGGCTACTCCAAGCAGCTCGACTTCACGCCGTACCCGGACGAACTGCCGCGCTTCTATCTGGCGAAGTGGAATTAAGGTAGCTCGGTATTCCCGTTCAACCGTTCGTCACGGGCATGCGCGACGCGATTTCGCGTCGCGCCTTCGCAATCGTCGGACTTGCGTGTCCCTCAGGCTGCCGGAAGTCGATGCTGCGCACGATGATGCACGGCGGAGTTCCTTCGAACTCCCGCGCCTGGAATTTGCGGGACGCGCACGCCTCGATACGGTCTCGCAATCGCGTGAACTGCTCCTCGCGCTGATCTGCCGGCGTTCGCGGCACGTGTTCCAGATCATCCATGGCCGAAGCGCTGACGGCGCAGGGCACTTCCCTGGCGTCATCCATCATGGAAAACAGCAGCACCATCCGGTCGTCGTCGTAACCTCGGATGTTGCCGCGCGCGAGCGTCATCAGGCTTTTCCTCCCGGAACGAAGCGATCGGTCCTTCGATTTCTCCGCCTAACCCTTCTTCTTCGCTACCGGCGGCGGATTGATTTCAGCGATCCTGCGCAAGCAGTCCGCTTCGGAAGAATGCGGGCCCGAGACGAAAGTTCCGCTGACCTTGGTCGAGTACCAGCCGGACTCCACCCCGAGACGAAGCGATTCTTCCGTCTTGACGTGACGGGGCGAGAGATTTTGCATCAGGTGCTTTCGGTTTGGGCCGTTCGATCTTGGTCGGAACGGGCCGGATGAAGCGTTCACTTGTTAGGCCCGAATATCTGGTCTTGTTCAGGTCTCTTCCCCGAGAGCCGGGTAAGGTCCGCAAGCACCGCGGCCACGAGGTCGCGGTGATGCGTGTCGGTCGGCGGGAGGCCGGCCGAATAGAGATTGAGGACGTAACGCGCCTTGGCCACCGCCTCGGGCCACGAAGTGGCCGGCACGGCAAGAATCTGGATTTCGACGACGCCCTGCTTGTCACGCAGCAGCTTTGCGTTGGCCTCGACGTCGGCAAGCACGCGGCGGATATCGGTTGCCTTCTGCGCCGCCATGCCGCGATGCTTGTCGAGCTCGATCGGGGTCTCAGTCACGCGGCGCGCTCGCGTCGATGCGTTGCGCGTCGGACAGATCGATCGAACTGATCGAGATCATTTCCATCGCCGAACGTTGCGGCGGCGCGCCGGGCACCATGATCATGGTGGCGACACGCCGAAAGCACGGAAACGAAAGGCCCTCGATCATCTCCTCATCGGTGACGACTTCGTAGGCGCCCGGCGCGAGCTGCCGGTCGATACCCTTGATGCGGAACGGATGCCTGAAATGAACCGTTTCCCGTCGCGAGCGCGTGGTCATGCCAGCAGCCCGGCGTATCTGCGCACGGAAGACATCATGTTGTTCGGACATCGGCGCAGCGTGCGCGCTTTTGCGGCAATTAGCTATCGTTTTCTCCGTTACGCTGCCGCATTTGATCGAATGAGGCGGCCAACGCCTTGTATTCGACCGGTTTCGTAGCCATTTCGAGCGATCAGCAGCCGGAAAGTGCATTTCGAATGAAGATTCGCGTCGGATTCGAAATGCTCTACGATTTCCCGCAGCCGACGCCGATGATCATGGTGCTGGGCACACACTTCACCCGCGCGTCCGATGTCATCGTGCCGGACTTCCTCACCACCGACCCGGCGGTCGAGATCACGCCCTATCGCGACATGTTCGGCAATTGGTGCAGCCGCATGGTTGCGCCCGCCGGCCGCATGCGCCTTGCCGCCGATGGCGTCGTTCGCGACAGCGGCCTGCCCGATCCGGTGTTTGCTTCGGCGGTTCAGCATGCGGTCGAGGATCTGCCCGCGGACACCCTGGTCTATCTGCTCGGCAGCCGCTATTGCGAGACCGACCGGCTTTCGGAAATCGCCTGGCAATTGTTCGAGAACACGCCGCCGGGCTGGGCGCGGGTCCAGGCGATCTGCGATTTCGTCCACCGTCACATCGCGTTCGGATATGAGCACGCGCGCGCCACCAAGACGGCGTGGGAGGCTTATCGAGGAAGGCAAGGGCGTCTGCCGCGACTATGCCCATCTTGCCATCGCGTTCTGCCGCTGCATGAACATTCCCGCGCGCTATTGCACCGGCTATCTCAGCGACATCGGCACGCCAAAGCCCTGGGCCGTGGGCGATTTCGCCGGCTGGTTCGAAGCCTATATCGGCGGGCACTGGCGCACCTTCGATCCGCGCAACAACGTGCCGAGGATCGGCCGCATCCTGATCGCGCAGGGGCGCGATGCCTCCGATGTCCCGATCACCCAGACGTTCGGGCCGAACACGCTGGTCAGCTTCAAGGTCTGGACCGACGAGATCGCGTGACGCGGGATTTGTCCCGCGTCGAACCTCTTACAACGGAAGGAACTCAGATGAAAACGATTCTCGCCGTGTTGGCCCTGTGCGCATTCGCGCCGGGCGCTCTTGCCGCGGCGCCTGAGTGCCGCGTGATCGAGAACACGATGGCGCGGCTGTCGTGCTACGACGCGACGTATCCTCCGAAAATCGAAAAGCCCGCGGTCCTTGAAAAAGACCCGTCGCGAGCCGTCTACAAGGATCCCTTCATCGCAGAAGACGCCAAGACCAACGCCAAGCTAAAGAATATCTGCCGCGGTTGCTGAGCGATAGAGGAGGCCAATTCCGCTTCGGGAGAGCCGTTGTCCGGCGACTGGCGACGCGACAGCCAGGCTTGCTAGCTCAGCAAGGTGCGGACCTTCATGGCGGCGTCATAGACCTCGATCTGAAGATATGGATAAGCCGACTTCAGCTTTCGGCCGGCGGCTTCGGCAGCCTCGGCGGTGTCAAACTCCGACTTGAAATGGCCGTCGACAATCGTCGCGAACCCTTCGGTAGGTGGCCTGTCGGCGCGTGCCGCCTTCTTCGGTTCCGGTTCGTCAATGGAGAGAAGAGGTTTTCATCGTCATTCCTTCCGTTCCGCGATGTTTCGATCGCGTACTGGTCACTGCGGCTGCGCGCATCGTGGCGCGTCTCGTACGCGGAGTTACCACTGGACGATAACTGCTGCAGCGATCAGCAGACCAAGAACTGGCACCAGGATTGGGCTACCAGCCACTCCGCAGACTGAATTTTGGCTGGTGGACACATCAACCGCCCGTCTCTGGCGGAGTACGAACTTCAGTCACCGATAGCAGCCAAGGATGGGCGGTGATGGCGTGCAGCAGACGCTCTTTGTGTCACGATGTCGAGCGAAATCCCAAAGCAACGCCAGCGAAGGCAAGGGTCAGCGCCCGTGACGCATCGTAGCCGCTTACGGGTTCTCGCCATTTTGCACTATATCGACCGCGCGCGATAGCGAAATGGTTGCTATTGGGTGCGGCAGTATCCATATGACCAACAGCGTGCCCGGTTCCGCAACAAGGCGTGTCCGGCAGACGCGACGCTTAGCCACACAAATCCTATGGACGATATCGACCAACGGCATGTCGCTTCGGCGTGCGCGTCACGGGTCAGGACAACCTATGCCCATCGAACACGCCTCCGTGCGGGCCGTGCACAAGCCCTGGGGCGTCAGCGATCTCCAGCCATGGAGCAGCATCGACGGCACCGGGGACGCCGTGGGAGAGCTCTGGTTCGAGCGGGCCGACAAGAATGCTCCGATCCCCGCCTTGCTGCTCAAGCTGCTGTTCACCAGCGAGCCATTGTCGATCCAGGTCCATCCGGACGATACGTTCGCGCGCGCGATGGGGATGCCGAACGGCAAGAGCGAGGCATGGTACATCATCTCGGCGAAACCGGGCGCGCAGATCGGCGTCGGCCTGAAGCGACCGGATCACGCCACAGGAATTGCGGGCGTCGATCACGAACGGCTCGATCGTTGAACTGGTTCAATGGCGTCCGGTTGCGAAAGGCGATGTCATCTTCATCCCGGCCGGCACCATCCACGCCATCGGCGCCGGCATCGTGCTCGCCGAGATTCAGCAGCGCAGCGACACGACATTCCGCCTGTTCGACTACGGCAGAGAGCGCGAATTGCACATCGACAACGGCGTAGCCGTTGCCAACGCCTGGCCGCTTCGATCCGCACGCTGATCCGACCCGCCTCACTGCTGAGCGGACGGTTCTTGTCGCGAGCCAGCATTTCGTGCTCGAGCGGATTGAGCTGCCCGAGGGTTCAAGCTGGGCGCTGCTCGCCGAACCGGAGACCTGGATTCTCGTTCTCGACGGCCATGCGGCGATCGGATTGGCCGCGGTATCGATCGGGCAGGCGATCTTCGTCGGCGGCGGTCGCGCCAGCATCGAAGTCGGCGCCAACGGGCTGACCGCCCTGATCGCGTATCCGGCAAGCCGTCCCGATCGATTCCCTGTTGCAGCGGCTCTGCGAGCAATCGACCAGACCTCGTTCAGCCCGTCGCTGCCGACCGTGGCGAAATTGACCGGCCTCGCCGAGGCGCGCACGTGACGCCGCTCCGCAGGATCGCGGTGATCGGCAATTCGTTGCCTCGCCGCTGCGGGATCGCAACATTTTCGACCGACCTGCAACGCGCGATCTCGAATTCACGGCCAAACCTGCAGACCTGCATCGTGGCGATGACCGACCACGATCAGACCTATGACTATCCTGCTTCGGTCGCGTTGCAGATCAAGGATGACAGCATCGAGGAGTATGTCGCGCGCCGCGGCGTTTCTGAACGCCGGCCGGTTCGACATCGTCTGTCTGCAGCACGAATTCGGAATTTTCGGCGGCGAAGCCGGCGGCCCATATCCTCGAACTGCTGTCGCGCCTGACCATGCCGGTCGTCACGACGCTGCACACGGTGCTGGCCAGCGCCGACGGCGGCTCAGCGCGCGGTGATGGAGCGCATCGTCGAGGCGTCCGCGAAGGTCGTCGTGATGGCCAACAAGGGCCGCGAACTGCTGCGCAGCGTCTATCGCGTGCCGGACGACAAGATCGAGGTCATCGCCCACGGCATCCCCGACTTTCCGTTTGTCGCGCCGGACGCGGCAAAGGCCAAGCTCGGATTCAGCGGCCGGTCGGTCATTCTGACGTTCGGCCTGCTGTCTCCCAGCAAGGGCATCGAGGTCATGATCGACGCCATGCCCTCGATCCTGAAACGGCGGCCGGACGCGGTCTATGTCGTGCTCGGTGCGACGCATCCCAATCTGGTTCGCGACCAGGGCGAAGCCTATCGCGAGAGCCTGATGGCGCGCGTGCGCGAACTCGGCGTCGAGGATCACGTCGTATTCCTCGACCAGTTCGTCGATCAGGCCACGCTGCTCGAATTCATTTCAATGTGCGACGTCTATGTCACGCCCTATCTCAACGAGGCGCAGATGACGTCGGGCACGCTGGCCTACAGCTTCGGCCTCGGCAAGCCGGTGGTCTCGACGCCGTATTGGCATGCGCGCGAATTGCTGGCCGACGGACGCGGCGTTCTCGTTCCCTTTGGCGACGCGGCGGAGACCGGCAACGAAATCGCGCGATTGCTTACCGACGACCCTCGCCGGCAGGCGATGCGCGAGCGCGCCTACGCGGCCAGCCGATCGATGACATGGGAGCGCACCGCCGAGCGTTACATGACCGCCTTCGAGAATGCGCGGCACGGCCACCGGCTGAAGGTGATCGCGCGCGCCGAGCCGGACGCGATCGCGCCGCACGGCCCCGCGGTGCCTGACATGCAACTGGGCCATTTCCTGTCGATGTGCGACGATACCGGCCTGTTCCAGCACGCCGTGCATTCGGTGCCTGATCGCGCGCACGGCTACTGCGTGGATGACAACGCCCGCGCGTTGCTGTTGGCTTGCGCGCTCAATGAACCGGGCGAGCACCCGCTTTCGGAAATGCCTGACGGCCCGCTTTGCCGCCTTTGTGCAGCATGCGTGGAATCCCGATACCAGGCGATTTCGCAACTTCATGGGCTTCAACCGGACCTGGCTCGAAGACCGGGGCTCCGAGGACAGTCACGGGCGAACCCTGTGGGCCCTGGGTGAATGCGCGCGGAAGGATGCCAGCCCGTCACGGCGTCGATGGGCGGCCGCCTTGTTTGCCGAGGCCCTGCCGACCGCCGCGAGCCTTTCGCTCGCCTCGCGCGATGGCCTTCACGCTGCTGGGTCTGGACGCCTATTGCGCCGCAGTTCCGGATGATCGGCGCGCCCGTGAGATCCGGCATGTCTCTTGCCGACAGGCTGATGTCCGGCCTCGCTTTGGTCGAGACGCCGGACTGGGTGTGGTTCGAGGAAGGCCTGGCCTATGACAATGCGCGCCTGCCGCAGGCCCTGATCGTCGACGGGCCTGGCGACGCAAACGCCCGCCTATGTCGATGCCGGTTTGAGATCCCTGCGCTGGCTGATGACGCAGCAAACGACGTCGACCGGGCATTTCCGCCCGGTCGGCACCGACCAGCTTCGGCGAACTTCGAAAGCCTCCGCGCGCTTTCGATCAGCAGCCGGTGGAAGCCACGGCCACGATTGCGGCCTGCCTGACCGCGTGGCGCGCGGACGGCGATGCCGAATGGAAGGCCATCGCGAGCCAGGGTTTTCTCCTGGTTCTTCGGCAGCAACGACCTGTCGGTTGCGCTCGTCGATGCCGAGACCGGCAGTTGCCGCGATGGACTGCATCCCGACCGTGCCAATGAAAATCGCGGCGGCGAGTCGGTCGTGTCCTATCTGCTGGCGCTTGCCGAGATTCGTCAGCTTGCGCGCGTCAATGTCAATCCGACGAATCCCGTGGCGCTTCGCGCCATCGGCGCTTGAGTTCAAGCGTCCACTCACGCAAACGCGAACCGAGGGCACCTTGTTGCAAGCCACTTTTCTCAATCGGCAGGCGCTCTATCTGCGTCCCGATCCCGCGCGCGTGATCGTGCGTCCGTTCAAGCCGACGACCGAACCGCGCGATCTCAACCCGACCGACAAGACGCGCGCCAATCATATCGTCGAGCGCGTTCTCGATCTCGATCCGAAGGCCGCGGCCAGCCAGCTGGCCGACGTGCTGGAGAATTTCCAGGGCCGGCACCGCAACCTGCTGGAGACGTTTGAGCGCCGCGCCGACGAAATGGAAGAGGCGCTGCGCGGCGCACTGCACGTTTTCCGAAGTGCAGCGCCAGCTCATCGGCGCCTATTTCCTGCAACGAGTATTCGTTCGAAGCGTCGGCACTGTTCAATCCCAGCATCGTGCCGCACCCCGACCAGTCGGGACGCCCGAAGGGCAGCCTGCGCTTCATTCTCAGCCTCCGTGCCGTCGGCGAAGGGCACGTGTCGTCGCTGACGTTTCGCGCCGGCACCATCGCGGCCGACGGCAGCATTGACCGTCGATCCGACGGCCCGGCTCGCTTCGAGTCCCCGGATCAGCGCATCGACTACCGGGACCGATCGGCGACGAAGTCGAGGTTGTCTTCAAGCCGGAGCAGGACATCAGCGAACGCGTCGATCTTTCCGGTCACGGAATCCCAGTCGAACGGCATCGAAGACGCGCGCTTCGTCGAATTCAGCGATGGCGGCCGGACGACCTATTACGCCACCTATACCGCCTACAAGGGCACGGCGATCCGATCGGAACTGATCGAGACCAGCGACTTCCTCTCGTTTCGGATGACGCCGCTGCAAGGCGCCGCCGCGCGCAACAAGGGCATGGCGCTGTTCCCGCGCAAGATCGACGGCAAGTACGCCATGATCGCGCGACAGGACAACGAGAACCTCTATCTGATCTATTCGGACGACCTCTACAGATGGGAAGGCGGTCAGGCGATCCTGAAGCCGCAATTTCCCTGGGAGTTCGTGCAGATCGGCAATTGCGGATCGCCGATCGAACTGGAGGAAGGCTGGCTGCTGCTGACGCACGGCGTCGGCCCGGTCCGAAAATATTCGATCGGCGCGGCGCTGCTCGACAAGCGCGATCCCTCCAGGGTGCTGGCGCGTTCGAGCGAACCGTTGTTGCGGCCCGAACCATCCGAGCGCGAAGGCTACGTTCCCAACGTGGTCTACACCTGCGGGGCGATGACGCACAACGATCAGATCATTTTGCCCTACGCCGTGTCGGATACCTTCTCCAACTTCGCGACAATCAAGATTTCCGCGCTGATGCAGGCGATCGATGTCCTGAAGCTCGAAATCGCGCGATGCGGCCTGTCATGCTCAAAGGAGAGCCCCATGGCTCGCGAAACAAGCTACTTCGTTCAGGCATTCAACGCCGGCCGGGGAGGAAACCTGAAAGCCGACGCTCCGATCGCCTGCAAGACGGCAACGGGCGCGCTTCGCACCGCGGAGCGGCTGGCCTTGAGCAAGCTCGGCGTCGTTGCCTTCTCGTCCACCGGCGATCCCGAGATGGGCGACTATGATGACGAGCCGACGGTCATCTTCCGCAAGGGTGAGCTGCCATCGGCCTTCGATTGAGACAGGCCTGGCAACTTTCCGCGATGGGCCGGCTTTGGACCGAGCATTTTGATCTGCCTCGGTCGGAAGCGACGGATTGCGTCAGCGACCCTTCCGTAGTCGCGATCGGAGGTTGGGATAGGTCAAGTGCGAGCATTGCCGCCGAAAGGCGCGCTTCGCGACTGTCTCCGCGGCGTTTTAGCGCTCGCTATTCCCGCGACGCGAGCCTAGGGTTCGATCATCACCGCGTTTCCCGGCGTCTATCGGTGACTGAGGGTCAGGAACGCTCCCGCCGCGACGGACGGAGCTTCTGTTGTCCCAGTTTTGCTTGGCCGACCGGATCGTGCCTACCGGCTAGTTGTCCCGCGGTTGCTTCTTCGTTGGTGTTGGCAGTGGCGATTCCAGCATGGATAGGACGAGCCGAACTGCACTACCTGATCAGCGGCAACAATCAATTTGGCCGCGTCAATCTCAGCCGTGCCGCGGCGGAGGCGGCCGTGCAAGAGGCAAAGGAGCTTTGCAGGAAGGTTATCTTGACGTGAGGATATCCACGCCCCGGGGCCGGATCCTGCTGTCCGATGAGTTCGATCAGCTTGAAGGATAGCGGAGCGCCCACACGAGGTCCGGGAGGCAAGCCATGAGCGCTCGACGCCTTCAAGACCGCCGATGAGCTCCAGGACATGATTGTCGAGCGGGCAAGGACTCTCCATGGTCCCTGGCCTTCGGGGATGACGATGTTTGTGTTTGACGATGCTTACGGATGGAGCGCGAGCATCAGCCGGCCAATGTCGGAGGCCGACAATTTCTATCGCACCCGCACGCTCGATCTGATCAGGACGTTGAAGGATCCGATATGATCTGGACGCGCCTCGCCTCTAATCGACGAGTCAGGCGATTAGCGCAGTTCCGGCGTCACCATCAAACCAGGGAGATCGACATGGCCAAAGGCGAGCAAAGAAGCAATCGGGAGACCAAGAAACCCAAGAAAGAGAAGATCAAGGTGATTGCCGCAGCGCCAAGCCAGAAGGCCGGCTGGCTGGCAGCCGACCTTGGGTTCCGGCAAGAAGATAAGTCAGTGCGTTCGATGCCCCTTGGCGGGGCGGACCCTCATTTTCCGCCTCGCGCGCGCAGGCCTACCCGGGCCCGCTGGGCAGGCTAGATCGACGGCCGCTGACAGCATCAGACCTTGATGAGACGCACCCTGGTGCCCCAGGGATCTGATGTCTCGATGCCGTTCTCGATCGCCGCGGCCGGCGCGCTCGCCTGCCGCAGGCGCAGCGTTTGGGCCTGCAGAATCTCCTCCGCCGCGATCTCCAGCGAAAACCACGCAAGCCCGGTGGCCGTGTCGTCGCGGCGGGCCGGCGCCGGCGCTCTGCCAGACGTTGATCGCCGAGGTGATGGTGATAGCGCCCCGAGGAGAGGAACGCGGCGCCGCTGCGCTTGCGGGTCGGGTCGAAGCCGATGGCGCCGCCATAGAAGCGGTCGGCCTGTGTCGAGGTCGCCGACGCGCAGGTGCATGTGGCCGATGCGCAAGTCGTCGGGCGCCTTGGCATAGTCGGTGGCGTGCGTATCGGTCAGCGCCAGCAGGCCGTCGATGTCGAGCTGGTCGGTTGCCATCGCGACCGAGCCGGCGTCTCCATTTCCAGGCGTCGGGCATCGCGGTCGGCATAGACCTCGATGCCGTTGCCTTCGGGATCGTCGAGATAGACGGATCTCGCTGACGAGGTGATCGGCAAAGCCCGACAGCGGGATCGTTGTTGGCGGCCGCGTGCACCAGCCAGCGCGCGAGATCCTTGCGCGTCGGCATCAGGAACGCGGTGTGATAGAGCCCGGCCGCGTTGCGCGCCTCGCGCGCCGCGCGCTCGCGCCGTTGCAGATGCGAGCAGCGCCACGCCGCCCGCGCCGAGCAGCGCGCCCATCGTCGAGCGCGCCATCACGGTCAGGCCAATCGCGTCGCGATAGTAATCGGCGACCGTGTCGAGATCTGCGCACCCGCAAGCGTCACCATGCCGATCCGCATCGGCGTCCGGTTGGCGAAGGTCGGCCCGCCGCCGCCCGCCGTGCCCTCCGCCTGCGCCGCGGCAGCGGCAGCTGGCATCAGCGAGGAGGCGCCGGCGAGGTGGAGCAGCGTGCGGCGGGTCAGGTCGATGGTCATGAAGGCTCCCTTGACGACCGGTTGAGCGAAGCAAATCTTGCGCCGATCTGATCGCTTGCCATGGCCTCAACATACGGCCTGACTGCCCGTTATCGCAATGTCGCGATGGCCGTCCCGGAACCATCGTTGCGGCAGGACGTTTGCTCCGGGCAAGCCATTTCAACGATTGGAGATCACCATGACGCGCGTCGCGGCAGCGATCGTCGCTGGGCTGTTGAGCGTGAGCGCCGCAGCCGCCCAGTCTACCGGGACATCAGGCGCATAAGCCGGAAACGGCGTGCAACCGACGTCGCCGGCCGCGACGACGGGCAAAGGCGAGGAGAAGACCGCGAATTCGATGTCCGTCGAAAAGAGCGCGGTGCTGCCCGAAGCCGGCGGCGCAAATTCCGCCGCGCCGACGGTGCAGAGCGGCGGCAAGCCGCTGAAGGTCAGCCCGGACTGCCCGCCGGATTCGAAGCCGAAGTAATCCCGTCATGCAGGGCGCGCCCCTCGAGGGGGTCCCGGCCGTCATTGCGAGCGTCGCGAAGCAATCCATTGTCGGCCTAGTGCACGTAGATGGATTGCTTCGCGGCGCTCGCAATGACGTGGAGATAGCCGTGCCAGAGCTTTTGTGGATGGGTGGAGCGTAGCGTGCCATCACTATACGCACCGGCGCGATGGGTATCGCTCGCTCACCCATCCTACGGCTACGCACCGCAGGCCTCACCCCACCCCAGCCTTTCAATTTTGCGATACAAGCCATGTCCACATTCAAATTCCTTAAGTTGCTCTGCCGCGATCTATTGTCTGCGCCCAATCCAACCCAGGAATCGCAGAGGAAATTGGAGCCCGATGGCGGAAGCAGCAAAATCACGGAGCGAGGCGGCGCCGGCGCTGCCGACGTGGCCGGACGAGATCTACCGCGTGCTGAAGGACGCCGGCATTCGCCAGGTCGCGATGGTGCCGGACGCCGGCCACAGCCGCCTGATCCGCTCGCTTCGAGGCCGATCCGGAGACGCGCGTCGTGACGCTGACGACGGAAGAGGAAGGCGTGGCGATGCTGGCCGGCGCGTGGCTCGGCGGCGAGCGCGGCGTGCTGCTGCTGCAGTCGAGCGGCGTCGGCAACTGCATCAACATGCTGTCGCTGCCGGTGATCTGCCGCATGCCGCTGCTGATGATCGTCACGATGCGCGGCGATTGGGGCGAGTTCAATCCGTGGCAGATCCCGATGGGGCAGGGCACGCGGCCCTCGCTCGAGGCGATGGGCGTGATCGTGAACAAGGTGGACGAGCCTGATCTCGTCGCCTCGGCCGTGCAGGGCGCGGCGCACCTCGCCTTCAACACCTGGAAGCCGGTGGCGGTCCTGCTCGGACAGCGCGTGCTCGGCGCCAAGAACTTCAAGGAGCTTGCCCGCAAATGACCAATCCGAACGCACTGCTGCATCGCCGCGACGTCGTCAACGAACTGCGTGCGCGACCGCGGCGATCTCGCTCGTCATCGCCGGCCTCGGCGCGCCGAACTGGGATGTCGTCGGCCGCCGGCGATCATCGCCAACAATTTTCCGCTCTGGGGCGCGATGGGCGGCGCTGCGCATGATCGGGCTCGGGCTGGCGCTGGCGCAGCCCAAGCGCAAGGTGCTCGTCATCACCGGCGACGGCGAGATGCTGATGAATATCGGCTCGCTCGCGCACCATCGCGGTGGAAGCGCCGAAGAACCTGACGATCGCCGTGCTCGACAACGAGCGCTTCGGCGAGACCGGCATGCAGAAGACGCCCGACCGCTTCCGGCGTCGACCTCGCCGCCATCGCCACCGCCTGCGGCATCCGCACCTCGCGCATCGTCCGCACGATGGCCGAAGTCACCGAGCTCCGCGACCTCGCCCATGAGGGCAGCGGAACGGCCTTCGCGCAGATCAAGATCAATCCCGAGGCGCTGGTCGTTCGTGATGCCGCCGGCCGACGGCGTCATCCTGACGACGCGCTTCCGGCAATCGGTGCTGGGAGACGAGGCGCTGTTTAATTGAGGAGTGGCGCTACTACTGAACCCAGTCATGCCCGGGCTTGTCCCGGGCATCCACGTCTTTGGTGGACTATGCGCAAGAAAGACGTGGATGGCCGGACAAGCCCGACCATGACGAAAATGAGTCCAAGCTGCAGCTACGCCGTCATGTTGATCTTCCACAGCCCTTCCTTGGAGAGCTGCTGAATCTCCGACACGATCAGCGTCGCAATCGTCGTCGTCGCGATCGACGGCGGATGGGCGATCGGCGATGCCAGGATCAGTTCGCGCGACACCGAGGGACTGACGAGCGCGCCATCTCCAGCGCGCTTCGCCGCCACTTCGGTGCGGATCGCGGACGGCGGCAGCAGCGTGTAGCCGAGCCCTTCCTCCATCAGGCTGATCTGGGCGCGGTAGGAATCGACCTCGATCATCGCGTCGAGCTTCAATCTCTCGCGCGCCAGCGCCTTCTCCAAGCAGCGCCCGCAGGCCGTGCGAGATGCTCGGCAGGATCAGCTTCTGCTTCACCAGCCATTTGAGGTCGACCTGCTTCCGCTTGCTCAGCCCCGACCCCGGCGGCCCGACGGCGACGATATCCTCGCGGCCGATCGACTGGACCTGAAGATGCAGATCGACCGCCGGGCCGTAGATGATCGCGAGATCCATTTCGCCGCGGTGCAGCCACTCGACCAGATGGCCGCCATAGCTCTCCACGATGCGCAGCGAGACGTCAGGAAATTCGTTGATGACGCGGCGGGCAAACCGTCCGGACAGCACCGCGCTGACCGTCGGCACCAGCCCGAGGATGACGCGGCCGGACGGATTGCCGTTCGCCGATTTGAGGTCGTCGCTGACCTGCTCGATCTGGCGGATCAGGCCCGGTGGTGCGGTCGAGCAGCATCCGGCCGGCGCTGGTCAGGAGCATGCCGCGGCCGTTGCGGACGAACAGCTCGACGCGCTAAGCTCGTGCTCGAGCAGCTTGATGTGCCGGCTCAGCGCCGGCTGGGCGGCGCGCAGCCGGTCCGCCGCCTTGCTGAGGCTCCCGAGTTCGGCCACGGCGCGGAAAGTCCGCAATTGTTTGAGATCCATCAGGATGCCCAGACGCTCCTGCTCGCAGGCATCATACGCCGCTTCGAGCGAGTCATGCAATTAGTCCATGTCTCATGACATGCGGGCAATGGTTCTATCCGGCGTGACGCCGCGCGTGATGCTGCTAGTCATGCGAAACGTCCTCATCGGAATGCCGATCATGACCTGCCGTCCATCACACCTCCGCAAGTCCGCACTGCGCTGCTGCTGCGCGAGGAAATCGCGCTGCTCGATGTCAGGCACGAGGCCGCCTTCGCCACCGGCCATCCGCTGTTTGCCGCCAACATGGCGGCCGACCGGATCGCGCTCGAAGCCGAGGCGCGGCTGCCGCGCAAGGACGTGCCGATCGTCGTCTATGATGCCGGCGAAGGCCTCGTGCCGCGGGCGGCGGATCGCCTGCAGGCATTGGGCTACACCAATGTTCGCCAGCTCGACGGCGGGCTGCAGGCCTGGAAGTCGGCGGGCTACGAGCTGTTCCAGGACGTCAATTCCTACGCCAAGGCCTTTGGCGAACTGGTCGAGTCGCGCCGGCACACGCCGTCGCTCGCCGGCCGAGGAAGTCGCGCGCCTGATCGCGAGCGGCGCCAACATTCGAATCCTCGATGTCCGCCGGTTCGACGAATACGCGACCATGAACATCCCGGGCTCCGTCAGCGTGCCCGGCGCGGAGCTGGTGCTGCGCGCCGGCCGCGCCGCGCCGGATCCCGAGACCACCATCATCGTCAATTGCGCCGGCCGCACCCGCTCGATCATCGGCACCCAGTCGCTGATCAATGCCGGCGTCACCAACAAGGTGGTGGCGCTGCGCAACGGCACCATCGGCTGGACGCTGGCCAAGCCAGGATCTCGAACACGGCGCCGGCAGGCGCGGCGAGATCGGCGCCGTTCGAGGCGCGCGAAGCCAATGCGCGCGACGTCGCCTATCGCGCCGGCGTCCGGCACATCGGCCTGCGAGAGATGGCGGCGCTGCAGGCGCAGGCCAACCGCACGCTCTATCGCTTCGACGTCCGCGTCGGAGGAGGAATACGCCGCCGGCCATCTCGCGGGCTTTCGCCACTATCGCCGGCGGGCAACTGGTGCAGGAGATCGACATGGCTGCCCCGGTGCGCGGCGCGCGCATCGTGCTGACGGACAATATGCGCGTCCGCGCCGACATGACCGCGTCCTGGCTCGCGCAGATGGGATGGGAAACCTATGTGCTCGAAGGCGGCTATGACGGCGCGCTGGAAGTCGGGCCGCCGCATGTCATCCCAAAGCCCGATCCGTCACACCGCTACCGCCGTCCCTACGAGGGCACCGATATCAAGGAAAGCGCGATGCAGGCCTATCTCGACTGGGAATACGGCCTCGTCGAACAGCTCCGCCGCGACGCCACGCATGGATTCTTCGTCATATGATGCCGACGATCAGGCGTAGGCGATGTCGCGCCGTAGCTCGCAGAGCGAAGGCGGATCAATCGTCGCCGCCCATCATGCTCGCCAGCTTCTCGGCCGCATAATTCTCGCCGATCGACAGCGCGCAGATCCGCGAGAGCTGCACGTAGGGAAGGCCGGTCTCCTCGGCCCAGGCGTTGAACTGCGCCTGCACCTTGGCGAGGTCGCGCTTCGAGGTGACGGTCTCCGGCGATATCGAGCCCGGCATCGCGCAGGCACAGCACGACGTCCCTGGAGGTGACAAACCCGTCCCAGCCGAGGAAGCGCAGCATCATCTGCCCGGTATTGCCGCCGAGCCGGCTGCCGCGCTTCGCCAGCAGTTCGAGCAGCCCGGCCTCGTCGGACGACGGCCAGTTCGCGAGGAACTTGCCGAAGCTGCCGTGCTCCTTGGCGATGTCCCGGACGAAGCCGGCATTGGCGCGCACCGACATGATCTTGGCGCCGTTGCGGACGATGCGCGTGTCCTTCATCAGGGCGTCCCAGAACTCGTCCGGCTGCAGCGACAGCGGGCCCGGCTTGAAGCCGAGAAACGCCTTCTCGAAACCCGGCCATTTGGTCTCGATCACGCTCCAGGCAAAGCCGGCCGAAAACACCCGCTTGGTCATTTCCGCCAGAATGCGGTCGTCGCCGAGCTTGGCGAGCGCCTTCGGGTCGGGCTTCGGCCGGCAGCAGCTTGGCGCAGCGCCTTGGGGCCGCCCTTGCGCTTCTCGGCGCGGGCGCGAATGGTCTTGAACGCGGTCACGGTGTACGGCCCCCTTGAACGACGGCTGATGTGAAAACATGCGCGAAACGCCTCAAAACCGCAGTGTAGCCGATCATTCCCTGATTCCCAGCGTCGCTGCATGCCGCGTGAAAGGTTAACCGTCGCAGAAGTGATCGGCTGATCTGCAAAGAATGGATGGCGTATTGGCTGGTTTTCGCCTAAAGCATCCCCACCTCAGTGAAATCGGTCAGGCCGTACGGCTGCGCTTCGTGAAACGCGCAGCTTCGAGCCATTTTCGGTTCGAGGCGGTATTCAACATTTCCGGCTGATAGAGCCAACCAAGGTCTGACATCTCGTGACATTCTTGACCACCAATCCGCCGCTCGCCCGAGCTTTGGCGGAACGCAACTTCGATCGGCTTGACGCAGGTCCAGACCGCGGTGCTGGCCGACGACGCCGCCGGCCGCGACCTCCTGGTTTCGGCGCAGACCGGTTCCGGCAAGACGGTCGCCTATGGTCTGGCGATCGCCAACGAATCTGCTTGGCGGCGCCGAGCGGTTCGAGCGGGCCGCGGCTCCGCTTGGCGTTGATCGTCGCGCCGACCCGCGAGCTGGCGCTTCAGGTGCATCGCGAACTCGCCTGGCTCTATCAATATGCCGATGCGCGCGTCGTTTCCTGCGTCGGCGGCATGGACCCGCGCCGCGAGCAGCGCGAGCTCGCCGCGGGCGCGCATATCGTGGTCGGCACGCCGGGGCGGCTGTGCGATCATCTGCGGCGCGGCCGTCTCGACGTTTCGGAATTGAAGGCGATCGTGCTCGACGAGGCCGACGAGATGCTCGATCTCGGCTTTCGCGAGGATATGGAATTCATCCTCGAGGCCACGCCGGACGACCGCCGCACGCTGTTGTTCTCGGCGACATTGCCGCGCGGCATCGTCGCGCTGGCGAAGGAATATCAGCAGCAGGCCTTTCGCGTCGAAGTCGCGGGCGACGAAGGCGGCCATGCCGACATCGAGTACCGCGCCATCCGGATCGCGGCCGGCGATGTCGAGCACGCGGTCGTCAACACTCTGCGATTCTTCGAATCGCCGAGCGCGCTGGTGTTCTGCAACACGCGCGAAGCCGTCCGGCATCTGCAGGCGACGCTGCTGGAGCGCGGCTTCTCCGTGGTCGCGCTGTCGGGCGAATTGACCGCAGAACGAGCGAACCGATGGCGCTGCAGGCGCTGCGCGACGGACGCGCCCGCGTCTGCGTCGCCACCGACGTGGCGGCGCGCGGCATCGACCTGCCGAACCTCGATCTCGTCATCCACGCCGATATTCCGAACGATCCGGAAGTCATGCAGCATCGCTCCGGCCGTACCGGCCGCGCGGGCCGCAAGGGCGTCAGCGTCATTGCTGGTGCCGCCGGCGCGCAAGCGGCGCGCCGAGGTGCTGCTGAACCTGGCCGGCATCGATACGGTCTGGGGCACGGCGCCGCAGCCGGATGAAATTCGCAAGCTCGATCAGGAGCGCATGCTGAAAGATGCGCTGTTTTCGGAGGAGACGACGCCTGAGGATCTGGTGCTGGCGCAGGCCTTGCTCGCCGAGCGGTCGGCGGAGGATATCGCCGCGGCGCTGGCGCGGCTTTATCGCGCGCGGCTGCCTTCGCCCGAGGACATTCTCGATCCCGGGCAGGGCAGCTGGCCGGTCCCGCGAGGATCGCGGCCGGGAAAGGGAAGGCCGTCCGCCGCGCGGCGACGATCGCAGCGCCGGGCCGCGATCGAAGAAGGGAAAATCATCGCCGCGTCACGCCATGGGCGAAGGCAGCGTCTGGTTCCGCGCCTCCATCGGCAGCCGGAAGAATGCGGAAGCGCGCTGGCTGTTGCCGATGATCTGCCGCCGCGGCGGCATCGACAAGTCTGACATCGGCGCCATCCGCATCATGGACACCACCACCGAATTCGAGATTTCCGCCCGCGCCGCGGAATCCTTTGCCGTCAAGATCCGGCGTCCCGACAAGGAAGACAACATCCGTATCGAGGCGCTCGCAGGTGCCTCGCCGCGCGAGGAGGTTCGCGAACAGGCGTGGACACCGAAGCCGCACGGCAAGAACGCAAAGAGCCCTGATAAGCCAGGGTTTGACAGGAAAGCGCGTTACGATACGAAGAAACCGCATCGGGACAGACCGGCTCACGCCGGAAAGCCGCGGCACGAAAGCGGCGCGCCTGCGAAGGCTGCATTCGGAAAGAAGAAAAAGAAGAAGTTTCGCGATTGACCGGCGGGGCCATGATCTGAAGGCGCCGCCTGACGCGTGAGATGAGGAACCGTCATGAGCGTCTACATTATCGCCCAGTTGAAATTCACCCGTCGCGAACTCTACGACCGCTATCAATCCCGCTTCATGGGCGTGTTCAGCAAATTCAAGGGCAAGCTCCTGGTAGCGGACGCGCATCCGGTCGTGCTGGAAGGCGAATGGCCGCGCGACAAGGTCGTGATCATGGAATTTCCAGATGACGCCGCGGCGCAGGGATTTCCAGAACTCTCCGGAATATCAGGAGATATCGGTGGATCGGAAAGCGGGCGCCGACGCCATTGTGCTCACCGTGCGTGGGCTGAGCTGAGCGCAACTTGCTGCCTCATGGTCTTGAAATGGGCCAGAGGCGGTCGTCAGCCATCCTGCATCTGCATGACACAAGCGCGGCTCGCCTCAAGCGCGTGTCAAGGGTTCATCAAGCCTCCTCACGTCCATTTGTCTCGCGCGACGAAGCTCCTGTGAACTATCTCACAGCCCTTCCTCGCGCCTGCTGACATTTTGCCCGCGCGAAACCCACACCAGCACGCGGGGCATCAGCGATGCGTACTTCCTCCGTTGAAGGCGAGCCCAGGCTGCGCACGAAGCGCAAGGGATTTTTACGCGCATGCTCGAAGCGCTTCACCGCTCGCGGCGCCGCGAGGCGATACGGGTGCTGCGCCGTTACCGTCATTTGATTGCCGGGCAGGCTCAGATCCGTCCCGCGAGGCATGTGCCGAATCCCGACAAACCGAAAAGAGCAGCCGAAATGCCCACGGAAATAACACGCTCGCCTCGCGCCATCCGCCGAGCGCGCCAGAACGCCAGAAATGAATTCGCGTGACGTAACGCCGCTCAGCATCACCGCGCTCACCATCATCGCCATCCTCATACTGGTCCTCCATGTCGCAGGCGGCGCCGTGCTCGGTCGCCCGCAGGCGCATGCGTCGATTGCTGCGCAGGACGAGGAAGCGAAGTGTCCGGCGGATGCAAAGCCGCCGGTGCCGGCACTGCCGTTTGACTAGCCGACTTGCGAGGGGGCGGAACAGCCTGCCAACGCTGTTTGCAGGTTCCATGCTCGGCATTGTTGCATTCCGGAACATCAACGAGGTCGGGTTTCGCCGGACCATTCTTGTGCTATTGTTGTTGTCAGGCGCTTCGCTCGCTTTGGCGTGATGGTGTGATCACGGTCGAAGGCTGCGGAGGCCTTAAAACCCAACAGCACTGGCCGAAAGAATTATGACCGCACATCAGCGCAACGTTTCCGCCTCGATCGATCCCGTGAAACTCGACCGCCTCGCCGAAGTCGCGGTCAAGGTCGGCTTGCGGCTGCAGCCGGGACAGGACCTGCTGCTGACCGCGCCCGCGGTCGCGCTGCCGCTGGTGCGCCGGATTGCCGAACATGCCTACAAGGCCGGCGCCGGCATCGTGACCCCGTTCCTGTCGGACGAGGAGATCACGCTGTCGCGCTATCGCTACGGCCACAACGAGAGTTTCGATCGCGCCGCCGGCTGGCTCTATGAGGGCATGGCGAAGGCGTTCGCCGCCAACACCGCGCGGCTTGCGATCGTCGGCGACAATCCGATGCTGCTGTCGGGCGAGGACCCGGCGAAGGTGGCGCGCGCCAGCAAGGCCAATTCGATCGCCTATCAGCCGGCGCTGGAGAAGATCGTCAATTTCGAAACCAACTGGAACATCATCGCCTATCCGAGCCCGTCCTGGGCGAAGCAGGTTTTCCCCGATGTTCCGGAGGATGTCGCGGTAGCGAAACTGGCGGACGCGATCTTTGCGGCGTCGCGCGTCGATCAGGATGGCGCGGTGGCGGCCTGGGAGAAGCACAACGCCGTGCTGCGCGAGCGCACCGACTGGCTGAACGGCCAGCGCTTTCACGCGCTGAAATATTCCGGACCCGGCACCGACCTGACGATTGGTCTTGCCGACGGCCACGAATGGGAAGGCGGCGCCTCGACCGCCAAGAACGGCATCACCTGCAACGCCAACATCCCGACCGAGGAAGTCTTCACCACGCCGCATTGCCGGCGCGTCAGCGGCCATGTCGTCAGCTCAAAGCCGCTGTCCTATCAGGGCACGCTGATCGACAACATCGCGGTCAGGTTCGAGGAAGGCCGCATCGTCGAGGCAAAGGCCTCGCGCGGCGAGGAGGTGCTGAAGAAGGTGCTCGACACCGACGAGGGCGCGCGCGCGTCTCGGCGAAGTGGCGCTGGTGCCGCATTCCTCGCCGATCTCCAAAAGCGGACTGTTGTTCTTCAACACGCTGTTCGACGAGAACGCCGCCTCCCACATCGCGCTCGGCCAGTGCTACTCGAAATGCTTCGTCGACGGCGACAAGCTGACGCCGCAGCAGATCGCGGCGCAGGGCGGCAACAAGAGCCTCGATCCACATCGACTGGATGATCGGCTCGAGCCGAGACCGACATCGACGGCGTTCACGCCGACGGCCGCCGCGTGCCGGTGTTCCGCAAGGGCGAGTGGGCGTGAGGCGATCTCTCACGCCGGCCGTCGTCAATCGAACTTGAGCTTGTAAAATTCCGTCGCCGTCTTCGAGAACAGCGCGGTCTTCTCGGCCTCGCTGTATTGCGCGGCGAGCCGCTTGAAGGCGTTGAAGATCACCTGATAGCTGCACTGGCCCTTGTCCGGCGGAAAGTTGCTCTCGAACATGCAGCGGTCGGGACCGAAGGCCTCGATGCAGGTCTCGATATAGGGACGCCACGCGGCGGCGGCTTCCTCCGAAGACGGCGGCTTCGGCCGCAGATGAAAATCATAGCCGAGCAGGCACATCGCGAGCCCGCCGAGCTTGACGACGACGTTTGCACATTTGGCGATTTCCTGGATCGAGGCCTTCCACACCGGAAAGATCTCCTCGCGCCGGCCGGCATAGCTGCCGATGCCGATCGGCCCGCCGCAATGATCGAGCACGATTTTGGTGCCGGGAAAGGCGCGGGCGAGGTCGGCGAGTTCGCCGATCTGCGGATGAAACAGCCAGGCGTCGAAGCTGAGGTCCAGCGGCGCGAGGCAGGCAAAGCCTTTGCGAAACGTGCTGTCGAGCAACAGGCCCTTCGGCCGCGTCGGCATACATGCCGGCGACATTGGGATCGGCATCCCACGCCGACGAATGCCGGATGCCGCGGAAGCGGCCGTTGCCGGCGACGATCTCCGCTTCCAGCACCGCCTCGCGCGCCGTCGCCGAGCAGCAGATTGACGTGGCTGACGATGCCGGCGCAGATCGCGGCCTTGCCGTAGCCGCCGCTCGCGGCTCATCGCCGCGACGCCATTGGCGAACTCGACCTCGCCGACGGGGCGGAACGCCTCCGGGCCGTGCGCGCGGTACATCGAGCGGCAGTCGACATAGACGGTGGCGATGATGTTGTGGCCGGAGGCGATGTCGGCCGCCATCTCCTCGATCATGTAGCGCAGGCCGCCGCGGTCCCAGAGATGGTGATGCGGATCGACGATCGGGCGGGCGGGATCGATGATCTCCTCGGTGTACTGCGCCAGCCAGTCTTCGCGCGGATCGGCGTAGAGCCCGCTCTTCGAGGCGGGTGCAGTGCTGGCGGCCATGAGTTATCGCTCCTCTGATTTATTGTTGCGTGACCGTTGTCCGCGAAACGCTTCAGTCCGGCAGGCCACGGATGAAATCGATGATCGCGGCGCTGACCTCGCTTGGGCGCTCCTGCTGGGTCCAGTGTCCGCAGCCGGGCAGAATCTCGCATCGTCGCGCAGCGTCGGGACGAACTGCTTGAGGTTGGCGAGATGCTGGTCGATGCCGGGGAGCAGCCATCACCATGTCGTGGTCGCCGGCGATAAAGAGCGCCGGGACCGTTCACCGTGACGCCTGCAAACGCCGCCATCAGCTCCCAATTGCGGTCGATGTTGCGATAATAGTTGAGCGGACCGCGGAAGCCGGTGCGCTTGAATTCGCCGGCATAGAAATCGATGTCCGCTTCAGTGAGCCACGCCGGCAGCGTCGGCGGCGACACCGGTTCCTGCAACCAGCTGCCGCTGCGCGGCACCATGCCGGGGTTCCGTTTTGTCGCCGCGGCGCTGCGGCTGCGCGGAATGCCGCGGCGCCTTCACCCGATGCGCCATACAGCGATGCTGAGCACGGTGACCCGCGGATCCCGCTCCATCTCGGCCTCCGCCACGCCGGGCTCCTGGAAATACAGCTGGTAGAATTGCGCGTCCGCGGTCTGCGGCATGACGCTGGTCGGGCGCGCCGGGCCGCGCGGCCGAAGCGGCACGCTGAGGCTGGCAACGGCGCGGAAGCGGTCGGGGCGCAGGCGCGCCGCCTGCCAGGCGATATGGCGCGCCCCAGTCATGGCCGACGATGACGGCGGTTGGCGCTTCGAGTGCATCGAGCAGCCCCACCAGGTCGCCGATCAGATGGAAGATCGTGTATTGATCGATCGCTTCCGGCCGGTCGCTCTTGCCGTAGCCGCGCATATCCGGAGCGACGGCGTGGAAGCCCGCGGCGGCCAGCGCCGTGAGCTGATGGCGCCAGGAATACCAGGATCCGGAAATCCGTGGCACAGGATCACCGGCGGCCCCTTGCCCTGCTCGGCGATATTGAGGCGGATACCGTTGCTCTCGATGATTCGCTGCACAGGTCCGCTCAAGCTTTCTCTCCCTTTGCATCGGCTCTGACGCGAAGTTTCCGCTGCGTCAGACCCCGTCCAGGATGATCACCGTCGGCGTGCCCGGCAGCGTCTCGCGCGAAATCTTCAGCGTCCGCTCGCTCCGCTGGTCGATGACGAATTGCTGGCCGATCAGGCGCATGAATTCGTCGAGCGGGGTGGCGAAGCGGTGCATCGGCAGCACCACGGAGGAGCGCAGCCGCTTGGTGATCTCGGAGACGCCGTCGAGCGACATCGTATAGGTGCCGTCGATCGGCACCATCACGATGTCGAGCCGGCCGATCGCCGCGAAATGCGCTGTCGTCGAGCTTGTGATGCAGATGGCCGAGATGGCCGATGCAGAGGCCGGCGACCTCGAAGATGAAGATCGAGTTGCCGTCCCTGATCATCGCGCCGCTGGCGTCCTCGCCGATAGTAGCGGCGGATGTCGGTGGGCACGTTGCGGATATAGACGTCGCCGACGCGCGTCGAGACATGCGCCGGCTGTCCGTTCTCGCCCCAGCCATGCAGGACGTGCGGAATTTTCGGATCGGGAAACAACGTGTAATGGGTCGAGTGCGCGCGGTTCATGGTGACGACGTCGGGCAGCCGCCCGGTCCGGTAGGCGCCGTTGAAGTCGGTCGCGATCCGCACGCCGCCGGGCGTGTCGATGTAATAGGTGGAATGCCCGACATAGGTGATCGCGACGTCCTCGGCCTTGGCGGCGGTGCGGCGAAGGCTGACCGGCACGGCGCGCGGCGGCGCGTTCGCCATCGCCAGGCACTCGCTGCGCAACGGCTGCTGCTGGGCGGCCGCAGGCTCGATCAGCGAACCGAGCAAGGCAAGGGCTGTGGCAAGGATACGTTCAGCGATCGCAACATGGCATGACCCATCCGCGGCAAAGGCCGCTGGCGGCACTGTATCGCCGAATTCCGTGGACGTCATGATGGCATTCGCGCACGGCAGCGCGCCGGAATTGCTTCATCGGGGGCGGACAAATGCCGTATTGTAAAATTCACCCAGGGAGTTCGCCGTGACTGAAAAGCACCGCCGCCTCGGCCCCGCATGCCCCGTCATCGAAACGGCTGGAGCCGTTGCGCCAGGTCGATGCCGGTGTCGCTCAGCATCGCCTATTACGAGGCGGGTCCCGCCGATGGACCGGCCGTGATGCTGATGCACGGCTTCCCTATGACATTCACAGCTATGTCGACGTCGCGCCGCAACTGGCGGCCCAGGGCTGCCGCGTCATCGTTCCCTATCTGCGCGGCTACGGCCCGACCCGGTTTCGCGATCCCGCGACGCCGCGCTCGGGCGAGCAGGCGGCGGTCGGCGCCGACATGATGGCGCTGATGGATGCGCTTGGCATCAAGCGCGCGGTGTTCGCGGGCTACGACTGGGGTGGCCGCGCGGCCTGCGTCGGCGCGGCGCTATGGCCGGAGCGCTGCATCGGGCCTCGTCTGCGTCAACTGCTATCTGATCCAGGATATCGCCAACGCGATGGCGCCGCTGCGCCCGGAGCGCGAGCTGGCGCTGTGGTACCAGTATTACTTCCAGCTCGAGCGCGGCCGCGCCGGGCCTTGCCGCCAACCGGCGCGAGATCGCCAAGATATTGTGGGCGCAGTGGTCGCCGAACTGGCCGTTCGACGATGCCTGTTTCGAGCGGACTGCGATGGCCCACGACAATCCCGATTACGTCGATGTGGTGATCCACAGCTATCGCCATCGTTTTGGCCTGGCCGACGGCGATCCGCAATATGCCGAAATCCAGCACAGGCTGGCGGCGCTGCCTGCCATCACCGTGCCGACGATTACGCTGGACGGCGCAGGCGATGGCGTCGCGCCGGCAACCGATGGCACCCGCCAGCGCGTCGAAATTCACCGGCCGCCGCGTCCATCGCGTGGTGCCGCGCGCCGGGCACAATCTGCCGCAGGAAGCGCCCGAGGCGTTTGCGGCGGCGGTGATGGAGCTGATCAAGGCGTAGCCGATGTCCGATTCCGTCGACCGCGGGCGCCGTCTGCTGCTCGGCGCGGCCTTGTCGGGAGTAGCCGGCAGGGCCTTTGCTCAGGCCGAAGCGCCGCGCGCGCCCGGCGCCGCGCCGTCGTCGAGGCGGATGGAGCCGTTGCAGCATGTCGATGCCGGTGTTCTCAACATCGCCTATTATGAGGAGGGCCCCGCGGACGGGCCGGTCGCGATCCTCCTGCACGGCTTTCCCTACGACATTCACTCTTATGTCAGATGTCGCGCCGCAACTGGCGGCGCAGGGCTGCCGCGTCATCGTCCCCTACTTGCGCGGCTTCGGCGCGACGCGCTTTCGCGATCCGGCGACGCTGCGCTCCGGCGAGCAGGCGGCGATCGGCGCCGATGTCATCGCGCTGATGGATGCGCTCGGCATTCCGCGCGCGGTGCTCGCCGGGCACAATTGGGGTGGCCGCGCCGCCTGCGTCGCCGCGGCGCTGTGGCCGGAGCGTTGCCGCGGCATGGTGACCGTGAACAGCTACCTGATCCAGGACCTTGCGCGCGCGATGGTGCCGATCAGCCCCGAAATATGAAGTCGCGCTCTGGTACGAATATTATTTTCAGCTCGAGCGCGGGCGCGCCGGGCTGGCTGCCAACCGGCGCGAGATCGCCAGGATATTGTGGGAGCAGTGGTCGCCCGAGTGGGATTTCGACGACGCCACCTTCGAGCGCTCCGCTATGGCGCACGACAATCCCGATTATGTCGACGTCGTGATCCACAGCTATCGCCATCGCTTCGGCCTTGCGGCCGGCGATCCGCACTATGCCGATTTGCAGCGGCGGCTGGCGTCACTGCCTCCGATCTCCGTGCCGTCAGTTACGCTGGACGGCGACAAGGACGGCGTGCTGCCCGCGAGCGACGGAAGCGCCAGCGCGTCCAAATTCACCGGCCGCCGCATTCATCGCGTGGTGCCGGGCGCCGGACATAATGTGCCGCAGGAAGCGCCGGAAGCATTCGCGGCGGCTGTCATGGAGCTGATCAGAGCGCTAGGTCGACTTTGCCGCATGGTCAAGCCGCTGCGAGAAACAATCATTCTCACTGCGCAAGTCCTCCGAGAAGGACAGAAATTTTACGGGGCGGAATTCCATGGCGAAGCGTCACGTCTTGCTTGCGATCTGGCTTGCGTCCTTCGCTTCGATCGCACCGGCCTCGGCCGAGGAATTTCCCAACCGTCCGATCACCTGGGTCGTGCCGTTCGCGCCGGGCGGCATCACCGACACGACATCGCGCATCGTCGCCGAGGAAATGTCGAGGACGCTTGGCCAATCGGTCCTGATCGACAATCGCGGCGGCGGTGGCGGCACGGTCGGCACCGAACAGGTGGCGCGCGTCCAAGCCCGATGGCTACACGATGATCTACGGCACGCAGGGCACGATGGCGGCCAACGTCACGTTGCGCAAAAACCTGTCCTACGATCCGCTGACAAGTTTCCTGCCGGTGCATCTGGTCGGCGAAAGCCCGAACCTGTTCGTCGCCTATCACGACGCGCCCTATAATTCGGTGTCCGAGTTCATCGCCTACGCCAAACAGAATCCGGGCAAGGTGACGTTCTCCTCCTCGGGCGTCGGCACCGCGACGCATCTGGTCGCCGAATTGTTCAAGACGGTCGCCGGCATCGAGATGCAGCACGTGCCTTACCGAGGCAGCGCGCCGGCACTGAACGACATGATCGCCGGCCGCGTCGATGTCATGTTCGATTACCCGGTCTCGGTCGGCCCGCATGTCGAGGCCGGCAAGCTGAAGGTGCTGGCCACCACCGCGCCCGAACGGCTGCGCGCATTCCCCGACGTGCCGACCATGGCCGAACTCGGCATGAAGGACATGACCACCCAGAGCTGGTCCTCGATCATGGTGCCGGCAGGCACGCCCGCGCCGGTCGTCGACCGGCTGGCGGCGGCCGCGCACGCGGCGCTGTCGTCGGAACGCGTGCGCACGCATTTCGAAAAGGTCGGCACCCGCCCGATGATGCTGCAGAAGGCCGAGATGATCCCGTTCATCGAAAAGGAGATCGAGCGCTGGGGCGACGTGATCGAGCGGGCGGGGCTGGAGAAGCAGTAGCTCGTAGTCCGCTTCGGCTTCTGACTAAAAACAGCGAATGGTGGTTTCGTCATGCCCGGCCTTGTGCCGGCATCCATCTTCGCTGTTCGAGCGAAAGACTGGATGGCCGGGACAAGCCCGGCCACGACGAAGGAGAGATGCTTAATCCCGCCGCGGGCTGATCTTCCAGGTCGCCGCGAGAATGGCCGCGGTCATCGCGCCGCTGATGACGCGCGGCGACCGGGATCGCGACGCGCCAGCGCCGCGGTCGCGGCCCAGCCGATCGAGCAGAAGGCTTCCGCGAAGGTCGCCAGCCGCGACGAGGTCTGGCGGCGGCGGAACTGGCTGCGCTTGGCCTGCACGCGGAACCAGAGCTGGATCGCGGTCGGCCGAGACGGTCGCGACGATGACGCCGAGCGCGGTGATCGCCGCCTGCGTCGACGGAGGCAAAGGCCAGCGCGGCGATCAGCGGCGCGAAGATCGCGCCGATCGCGATCAGCACCACTTCGATCTTGGCGCGGATGACGCGCGACGGCGGCAGCGGCGCGGTCGCGACCAGGTCGGCGGCGTCTTCGCCCGATATCGTCAGCCAGGCGAGGCCGCCGGCGAGCTGGCCCGCCGCCATCACGATCACGGGCGTGATCAGCACGATCGCGGCCGAGCTGTCGGAAAAGCTTCGCCACAGCATCAGGGCCGGCGGCACCAGATAGAGCAGTTGCATCAGGCTCTGCGACAACAGCCAGGGATCGCGCCGCAGCAGCAGGAACTCCTTGCGCGCGCAGCGCCTGCTGCCGCGAGCCGCCGCGAAATGCGGTCGCGCGCGGTCGCGCGGCGGGCCGGCGCGTGGCGGTCGCCGTGACGCTGACGACGGTGTCGGCAAATCGCGGCGAGAACATCGCCATCACGACGCCGAGCAGCACGAGGCCCGCCGGCCATCAGCAGCGACAGCACCTCGCCATCGCCGATCGCGGCGCGCGCCGGCCACCACAACGGGCTGTCGAGCGTCGGGCGCATAGGCCGCCGCGGCATCCGAGGTCAGCACCGCAAAGCGCGACAGCGTGCCGTAGGACAGGATCGCGGCGACCTGCGAGCGCGATGACGAAGCCGGCGCCGATGATGGCGGCCAGGATCTGCGCGACCAGCCGCGTGCGGCTCGGGCCGATCAGCCGGAACAGCACGATCGTGATCGCGATCGCAACCGCCGCGGCCGACAGGCCGATGGCGATGACGACGCCGAACGCGGAAAGCCATCGGATGCCGCCGCCGATCACGAGAACATCGACGAAGGGCGTCGACAGCAACAGCGCCATCCCGGTGACCGACAGCGCGATCGCGGCGATCCGCACCGAGAACACGTTGGCGAGGTTCGACCGGCGACGACATGATGAGATCGAGATCGGCGCGGGCGTAAAACACCCGCGTCACGGATCTCGATGGCCTGCGACAGCATCAGGGCCCAGGCGAGGAAGATGGTCGCCGTGATGACGATCAGCTCGGGCTTGCCGAGCGGCGCCTGCAGATCGGCGAAGCGGCCGATCACCGCATAGGCCGGCAGGTGCATGATGGCGGCGAACACGATCAGGCCGATGATCGCGCGCGCTTTCGCTTTCCGCGCCGCCGCCGGTCATCATCGCCAGCCATTCGCGCCACGCCAGCCGGATCTCGTGCCGGGCAAACCAGGTGAGCGCCGCGGCCGAACTCATGCGGCGGCCGCCTCGGTGTCGACCAGCGCGATGAACATGTCTTCGAGGCTGGTGTCGTTGCGGCCGTTCTGCTGGCGCAGCTCGGCGAGCGTGCCCTCGGCGACCAGCCGGCCTGCGGCGATGACGCCGATGCGGTCGGCCATCCGCTCGGCGACTTCGAGAATATGCGTCGTCATGATCACGGTGCAGCCGGCGCGGACGCGCTCCTGCAGCAATCCCTTGACGTGACGCGCCGACAGCGCGTCGAGGCCGGTGAGCGGCTCGTCCAGGATGATCAGCCGCGGGATCGTGCACCAGCGCGCCGGCCAGCGCCACCTTCTGGCGCATGCCCTTGGAAAATCCCTCGCAGCGCTCGTGCAGATGCGGCTCGAGCCCGAGCGACACCAGAAGCTGCTGCGCGCGAGGCGCTGGAAACCGCGGGATCGATGCCCCAGAGGCCGGCGACGAATTCGAGATATTCCAGCGGCGTCAGCTTGTCGTAGATCATCGGCTCGTCGGAGACCCAGGCCATGATCTGCTTGGCGGCGACGGGATCGGCGAGCGCGTCGATGCCGAACATCGAGACCGAGCCGGCGTCGGGCCGCAGCAGGCCGGCCACCATGCGCAGCGTCGTGGTCTTGCCGGCGCCGTTGGGGCCGAGCAGGGCGTAGAATTCGCCTGTGCGAACGGTGAGATCGAGCGCATCGACCGCGGGGCGGTCAAAACGCTTCGTTAACCCTCGCACTTGCGAGCGCCGATACATCTGGCTGCATGATGTCGGGACGATCCGGTTTCGCTTGTCGATGCGGAACCATGGACCGAAGAACTTTCGGCGCGGTGAATCGAGCGGCCCAAATCGCGCCGATACTCCCGCAACTTGCCCGGGCTGCGGCATTTCTCCGCAATTGCTAACGACGGCGGCAGCCAGCGCTTTGTTGACAGCGGTCGGCGCTTTGGGCTCAATGTGCAACGGGACATATGCGGCTTTCGGCATCGCGGACGCTGAGCAGCGTGTAGACACAAGATGCGGAAAAGGCGGTCGACAGAATCGCCCGGCATCGGGGAGGGAATCGATGCTGGACTTCGTTCAGCAGCTGGTGAGCGGCATTGCGCTCGGCTGCGTTTACGGCCTGATCGCGCTCGGCTTTGTGCTCGTTTACAAGGCAACCGAGGTCGTCAATTTCGCCCAGGGCGATTTGATGATGCTGGGCGGGTTCTTCGCCTTCACCTTCATCGGCATGCTCGGCCTCAATTACTGGCTCGGATTTGCCGGCGCGGTGATCGGCGATGGCGCTGTTCGGCATGCTGGCCGAGCGCGTGGTGGTGCGCCCGATCCTCGGCTATCCGCAGTTTTCCATCATCATGGCGACGATCGGGCTCGGATATTTCCTGCGCTCCATCGTCGGCATGATCTGGGGCACCGACGATTTCAAGATCGAGACGCCGTTCAGCCAGGGCGTGCTGCGGATCGGCTCGCTGGTGCTGGCCTATGACAAGCTCTCGGTGATCGCGGCGACCGTCATCCTCTGCGCGCTGCTCTATCTGTTCTTCAACCGCACCACGCTCGGCACCGCGATGCGCGCCAGTTCGGAGAACATGCTGGCCGCCTATTACATGGGCATCCCGGTCAAGCGCGTGGTGTCGATCGTGTGGGCGATCAGCGCGGCGGTCGCGACCGCCGCCGGCGTGCTGCTGGCGCCGATCACCTTCATTCATTCCAATGTCGGTCTGGTGCTGGGCCTGAAGGCGTTTCCGGCCGCCGTGCTCGGCGGCTTCGGCTCGATTCCCGGCGCGGTGGTCGGCGGCGTGCTGATCGGCGTGATCGAGAGCATGGCCGGCTTCTATCTGCCGCAGGGCTGGAAGGACGTCGCGCCCTACATCGTTCTTCTGGTGGTGCTGCTGCTCAAGCCCGAAGGCCTGTTCGGCATTCATACGCGGAAGAAGGTCTAGACATGCGGTTCCTGTTCAAGACCGATTACGAAGACGACATCAGGCTGTTTCCGCACAGCGGCTACGTCGTTTCCTACGGCATTCTGCTGGCGCTTCTGGTGATCGCGCCGTTCGTGCTGTCGAGCTATCTGGTCAGCCAGCTGGTGTTCGTCTGCATCTACGCCACCGTCGGCGTCGGGCTGATGATCCTCACCGGCTTCACCGGGCAGGCGTCGCTCGGCCACGCCGCCTTTCTGGCGATCGGCGCCTACACGGCCGCCTATCTGCAGCAATACAACGTGCCGTTTCCGGTCTATTTCCTCGCCGGCGGCGCTGTTGACCGGCGTGGTCGGCGCGCTGGTCGGATTTCCGGCGCTGCGGCTGCAGGGCATCTACCTCGTCATCGCGACGATTTCCTTTGCCTTCATCGTCGAGGAAATGCTGGCGCGCTGGGAAAGCGTGACCCACGGCAACGAGGGCATGCGGGTCAAGACCTTGAGCCTGCTCGGCACCGCGGTGCCGCAGCGACGGACCGACCTTCTATTTCCTCTGTCTTGGCGTGTTGATCCTGACCATCGTCGGCACGCTCAACCTGCTGCGCTCGCCGACCGGCCGCGCCTTCGTCGCGATCCGCGACAGCGAGACGGCGGCGCGCAGCATGGGCGTCAACGTCTCGCTCTACAAGGTGAAGTCGTTTGCGATCAGCGCGGCGATCACCGGATTTGCCGGCGTGCTGTTCGCGCACAAGCTGTCCTTCATCAGCCCGGAAATGTTCACGCTGCAGCTCTCGATCGAGTTCATCATCGTGATCCTGATCGGCGGCACCTTCAGCCTGCACGGCGCGGTGCTGGGCGCGATCTTCCTGGTCATGATCGATCCGTTCCTGACCTATCTGAAGGACGACCTGCCCGGCATCATCGCGGGCGTCGCCGCGACGTTCGGCGCCGGCAAGCGTGACGCGCGGCGAACATTCAGGGCAACGTCGCCGCCGTTGCCTCCGCCAACGGCCTGAAGGGCGCGATCTACGGCGTGATCATCGTGCTGTTCGTGCTGTTCGAGCCGCTCGGCCTGTACGGGCGCTGGCTGAAGATAAAGCTCTTCTTCCAGCTGTTCCCGCTCTACAAGCGCGCCACCTTCAAGCGGCAGAAGATCTACGTGAAATCGGAGCGGAACCGATGAGCTATTTCCGCGCCGAAAACCTGTCTCTGCACTTCGGCGGCCTGAAGGCGGTCGATGCCGTCAGCTTCGCGGTGGAGAAGGGCGAGATCCTCTCGATCATCGGCCCCAACGGCGCCGGCAAGAGTTCGATCTTCAACCTGATCTCGCGGATCTACCCGCCGACCTCGGGCAAGATCTTTTTCGAGGACCAGGACATCACCGAGCAGCCGGCCTACGACATCGCCAAGCCTCGGCATCGCCCGCACCTTCCAGAACATCGAATTGTTCGAGAATGCGACCATGCTGAGCAACCTGCTGGTCGGCCGTCACCGCCATTCCACCACGCAGCTCTGGCAGGAACTGCTGTTCCTGCCGAGCGTGCGCGCGAGCGAAAAGGTCGCATCGCCGCCGCGTCGAGCAGGTGATCGAATTCCTCGATCTCGAAGCCTATCGCGACAAGCTGATCTCGGGGCTGCCCTACGGCGTCCGCAAGGTGATCGAGCTGGCGCGCGCGCTGTGCTCGGAGCCGAAGCTGATCCTGCTCGACGAGCCGTCGTCCGGGCTGAATGTCGAGGAGACCGACGACATGTCGTTCTGGATCCGCGACATGAAGACCGAGCTCGGCATCACCGTGCTGATGGTCGAGCACGACATGACGCTGGTGAACCGCGTCTCCGACCGCGTGATCGCGCTCAACTACGGCCGGGTGCTCGCGATGGGCTCGCCGTCCGAGGTGCAGCGCCATCCCGACGTCGTCGCCGCCTATCTCGGCGCATGAGGATGATGCCATGAGCGCTTCCGACATCATCCTCAAGCTCAGCAACATCGAGAGCTATTACGGGCCGATCATGGCCATCAGAGGCATCAGCCTCGAGGTGCCGCGCGGCCAGATCGTCACGCTGCTCGGCGCCAACGGCGCCGGCAAGACCACCGGTGCTCAAGACCATTTCCGGCATTCTCGATCCGCAGAAGGGCTCGATCGAATTTCTGGGCAAGCCGATCCAGCGCATGGAGGCCGACAAGATCGTGCGGCTCGGGCTTGAGCCACGTGCCGGAGGGGCGCGAGGTGTTTCCGTTCCTGTCGGTGCGCGAGAACCTGATGATGGGCGCCTATCCGCGCAAGGATCGCGACGGCGTCGCCGAGGATCTCGAGCGCGTCTACGGCTATTTCCCGCGGCTGAAGGAGCGCATCAACCAGCCGGCCGGGCAGCTTTCCGGCGGCGAGCAGCAGATGCTGGCGATCGGGCGGGCGCTGATGAACCGGCCGACGCTGCTACTTCTGGATGAGCCGTCGCTCGGCCTGTCGCCGATCCTGGTGAAGGAGATTTTCACGATCATCAAGCGCGTCAACGAGGAGCAGGGCATGTCGATCCTGCTGGTCGAGCAGAACGCCAAGGTGGCGCTGGAGACCGCGCATTACGGCTATGTGCTGGAAATCGGCCGGGTCGTCATGAACGACACCTGCGAGCGGCTGATGAATTCAAAGGACATCCAGGAATTCTATCTCGGCGCCAAGGAAGCGGGCGCCCGCGGCGAACGGCGCTGGAAAAAGAAGAAAACCTGGCGTTAAACGAGGCAGTTAGGCGCATGGCGTTCAGAACGAGTTGGAGCTAGATTCAGGCCCTGCTTCGAGAAGCAAGACCGGCTGCCAAGACCGGCATCTGAAGCAGGCGACAGAGGGAGGAAGAGCGCATGGCCAGACCGGCAGTGCTGACGGTCGCCGACACGATCGCGAAGAGTTTTCTGCATGTCCGTGGAAACCCGCGGCGACCGGCCGGCGATCCGCGAAAAGAAATTCGGCATCTGGCAGCCGACCAGTTGGCGCGAGTGGCTGCAGATATCCAGGGACATCGCCTACGGCCTGCATGCCATCGGCTTCCGGCCCGGCGACGTCGCCTCGATCATCGCCAACGCGGTGCCGGAATGGGTCTATGCCGACATGGGCATCCTGTGCGCCGGCGGCGTCTCATCCGGCATCTATCCGACCGACTCCTCGGTCGCAGGTCGAATATCTCGATCAACGATTCCTCGACCAAGGTGATCTTCGCCGAGGACGAAGAGCAGCTCGACAAGATCCTGTCGTGCCGTTCGCGCTGCCCGACGCTGCAGAAGATCGTCGTGTTCGACATGGAAGGCCTGAGCGGCTTCAGCGATCCGATGGTGCTGTCGCTGGCCGAGTTCATGGCGCTCGGGCGCAACCACGAGCCAGGGCAACGAAGCGCTGTGGGACGAGATGATCGGAAGCCGCAGCGCCGACGATCTCGCCATCCTCGTCTACACGTCAGGCACCACGGGCCCGCCCAAGGGCGCGATGCATTCCAACCGCAGCGTGACGCATCAGATGCGCCACGCCAACGATCTGTTTCCGTCCACCGACAACGAAGAGCGGCTGGTGTTCCTGCCGCTCTGCCACGTCGCCGAGCGGGTCGGCGGCTATTACGTCTCGCTGGCGCTGGGATCGGTGATGAATTTCGCCGAAAGCCCGGAAACGGTGCCGGACAATCTGCGCGAGGTGCAGCCGACCGCGTTCCTGGCGGTGCCGCAGGGTCTGGGAGAAGTTCTATTCCGGGATCACGATCGCGCTGAAGGACGCGACCGCGTTCCAGAACTGGATGTACCGCAACGCGCTTGCGATCGGCAATCGCGTGACCGAGTACAGGCTGCAGGGCGATACGCCGCCGCTGTCGTTGCGGCTCGCCAACCGCGCCGCCTATTGGCTGGTGTTCCGCAACATCCGCCGCATGCTCGGGCTCGACCGCTGCCGGCTGGCCTTTACCGGCGCGGCGCCGATCGCGCCGGATCTGATCCGCTGGTATCTCGCGCTCGGCATCGACATGCGCGAGGTCTACGGCCAGACCGAAAATTGCGGTGTCGCCACCGTGATGCCGCCCGATCGCATCAAGCTCGGCTCGGTCGGCAAGGCCGCGCCCTGGGGCGAGGTCGCGATTTCACCGCAAGGCGAAATCCTGATCCGCGGCGATTTCCTGTTCATGGGCTATCTGAACCAGCCGGAAAAGACCGCGGAGACCATCGACGCCAAGGGATGGCTGCACACCGGCGACGTCGGCTCGATCGACAATGAGGGCTTCGTCAAGATCACCGACCGGATGAAGGACATCATCATCACCTCCGGCGGCAAGAACATCACGCCGTCGGAAATCGAGAACCAGCTGAAGTTCTCGCCTTACGTCTCCGACGCCGTGGTGATCGGCGACAAGCGGCCGTATCTGACGTGCCTGCTCATGATCGACCAGGAGAATGTCGAGAAGTTCGCGCAGGACCACGACATTCCCTTCACCAACTACGCCAGCCTGTGCCGCGCGCCCGAGATCCAGGACCTGATCCAGCGCGAGATCGAGGCGGTCAACGTCAACTTTGCGCGCGTCGAAACCATCAAGAAGTTCTTCCTGATCGAGCGTCAGCTGACGCCCGAGGACGAGGAACTGACGCCGACCATGAAGCTGAAGCGCAGTTTCGTGAACAAGCGTTACGCCGCCGAGATCAACGCCATGTATGGCGAGCGGGCGGTGGCGTAAGCGGAATCGGAACTTCGGAGCGGAGTATCGAGAAACGGCGAAGGATTGAGAAGGCCCCACCCTTCGCTCAACACGGGCCAACGAGGAGGAGATTGCAATGTCGAAATCGTTTAGGGCGTTGGGCCTTGCGGTGAGCGCCCTTGCGCTGACCCAACTGCCGGCCGCAGCCCAAACCAAGGTTACCAATGAAGGCATCTCGGCGACCGAGATCGTCATCGGCACCCACCAGGACCTGTCCGGCCCGATCAAGGTCTGGGGCGTTCCGGTTTCCAACGGCATGAAGATGGCGGTCGAGGAAATCAACGCCGCCGGCGGCATCAACGGCCGCAAGATCAAGCTGATCCTCGAGGACAACGGCTACGATCCGAAGAAGCGCCGTGCTGGCGTCGCAGAAGATGGTCGAGCGCGACAAGATCTTCGCCATGGTCGGTCCGATGGGCTCGCCCACCGTGCTCGCCGCGCAGGACATCCTGTTCGATGCCGGCGTGCTGCAGCTGTTCCCGCTGACGGCGGCCGAATTCACCTTCAAGTTCGATCCGGCCAAGCCGCAGGAGCGGCTGAAGTTCAACAATTTGCTGCCCTACGTCGAGAGCACGCGCGCCGCGCGTCAAATACATGATGGAGGCGAAGAACTTCAAGAAGCCCTGCATCATGCATCAGGACGACGAGTACGGAAAGAACGTGCTCGACGGCTTCACCCAGCAGCTCGACGCGATGAAGCTGACGCCGGCCTCCGTCACGAGCTACAAGCGCGGCGCTTCCGACTTCAGCGCGCAGATCGCCAAGATGAAGTCCGACGGCTGCGATATGGTCGTGCTCGGCACGGTCATCCGCGAGACCATCGGCGCGATGGGCGAAGCCAAGAAGCTCGGCTGGGACGTCACCTTCCTCGGCGCCACGCCGACCAACGTGCTCGAAGTGCCGGCGCTCGGCAAGGAAGCGGTCGAAGGCCTCTATGCGGCTTCCGGCTTCGAAATCCCCTACGAAGACACCGCAAAGGGCAAGGTCAAGGACTGGCTCGCCAACTACAAGAAGATGTTCAGCACCGACGCCAACACGCAGGCGATCATCGGCTACAACGCCGTGATGACGTTTGCGTTCTATGCCAACAAGGCCGGCAAGGACCTGACCGGCCAGAAGATGATGGACGCGCTGGAATCCGGCGACAAGTTCCTCGACATCTTCAACTCGCCGCCGACCAAGTTCTCCAAGACCGACCATCTCGCCAACACCGATCACCCAGGTCCAGCAGATCAAGAACGGCCGCTGGGTGCTGGTCAAGGAAGGCCTGATGTTCTGAGGGAAGCGCTTCGCTCCAACGGCAAAGGCTAACGACATAGGGGCTGCGCGAGACGATCGCGCAGCCCCTCTGTTTGCTATGTGCTCCCGGGTTCGCGCTGCGCGCGCCCGGGATGACTTCGTCACTTCGGCCGGATCGCGTCCGCGGTGCCCTGGATGAAGGCCTGCAGCTTCGGGATATCCTCTTCCGTCAGCTTGCCGGTGAAGTCGGGCATGCCGCGGTCGCGGAACGGGCCCTTGAACACGATGTCCTTCAGGTTGGTGATGGTCTCGGGCGCGACATAGCCGAGGTTTCTGATGTTGCCGCCCTTGTCGACGCCCGGCACGCCGTGGCAGGCGGCGCAGGCGGCGACATAGATGCAGCGGTGCCTTCGGTCGACATCCGCCGGATCGTACTTCACGCCCGTGCAGCAGGCCCTCGGTCTGGTACTTCACGAAGGCCGGCAGCGGCGCCTTGCCGTCGACCGCGAAGGTGTAGACCGTGCCCGGGCTTTGACAGCTCGGTGACGCGCGATCCACTGGCCGAACACGCCGCCCCAGCCGACCGCGACCGAGACATATTGCTTGCCGTCGACCATGTAGGTCGAGGCCGCCGCCACCACGCCGGTGCCGGTCGGCGATCTCCCAGAGCTTTTCGCCCGTGGTGGCGTTGTAGGCGACGAAGCGCCCGTCGGCCGTGCCCTGGAACACCAGATTGCCGGCGGTGGTGAGCGTGCCGCCGTTCCACGGCGCGACATGCTCGACGCGCCAGGCCTCCTTCTGCTTCACCGGATCCCAGGCGAGCAGGCGGCCGAACGGCGGGTTCTTGGGCGGCGTCGGCGTTCAGCATGAAGCCGAGATTCCAGCCCAGCGCGCTGGCGAACTTGCCGGGCTTGTCGGCGTTATGCTGCCAGGTCTTTTGCCGGCGTCAGGTTGAGCGGCACGCTCTGCGCCGGCAGATAGACGAGGCCGGTCTGCGGATTGAACGACATCGGATGCCAGTTGTGCGCGCCGTACGGGCCGGGAATGCTGTCGTAGCCGGCTCGTCGCGCGCGCGCCTCCGCGATCTCGATCGGCCGGCCGTTGGCGTCGTAGCCGGTCGCCCAGTTCACGTCGACGAAGTTCTTCGCCGAGATGAACTTGCCGTTGGTGCGGTCGATGACGAAGAAGAAGCCGTTCTTCGGCGCGTGCAGGATCACCTTGCGCGGCGCGCCGTCGATCGTTGATGTCGGCCAGGATCATCGGCTGGGTCGACGGTGTAGTCCCAGTGATCGCCGGGCGTTTCCTGATAGTGCCAGACGTATTTTCCGGTGTCGGCATTCAGCGCGACGATCGAGGACAGATAGAGGTTGTCGCCGCCGGCCGGGCTGCGGACGTTGCGGTTCCACGGCGAGCCGTTGCCGGTGCCGATATAGACGCAGGTTCAGGTCGGGATCGAAGGTGATGGTGTCCCACGCGGTGCCGCCGCCGCCGTTCAGCCAGTATTTGCCGGCCGGATCCCAGGTCTTGGCCGCTGCCGCCATCGATTCGTCCTCGAACGGCTTTGCCGGATCGCCGGGCACGGTGAACCAGCGCCATGCCTGGTTGCCGGTCTCGGCGTCGTAGGCGGTGACATAGCCGCGCACGCCGTATTCCGCGCCGCCGTTGCCGATCACCACCTTGCCGTTGAACACGCGCGGCGCGCCGGTGATGGTGTAGGAGTGCTCCTTGTCGATGATGGTGTCCTTTTCCCAGACCATCTTGCCGGTGGCGGCGTCGAGCGCGATCAGCCGGCCGTCGTAGGCGCCGACGAAGACCTTGCCCTTCCAGAGCGCGACGCCGCGGTTGACGACGTCGCAGCAGCCCTTGTAGCCCTTCTCGCGGTCGACCTCGGGATCGAAGGTCCAGAGCTGCTTGCCGGTGCGGGCGTCGATGGCGTGCACCACGCTCCATGATGCGGTCTGGTACATGATGCCGTCGACCACGACCGGCGTCGCCTCGACGCCGCGCGAGGATTCGAGCGGATAGGCTCCACACCAGCCCGAGTTTCTTGACGTTGTCGGCGTTGATCTGGTTGAGCTTGCTGAAGCGCGTCTCGGCATAGTCGAGGCCGATGGTCGGCCAGTCGTTCGAGGTCGCGGTGTTGGCCTTGATCGATGCGCCGTCGACCGCCGAGGTGACGGCCTTGATGTGCTCGGGCGATCCCTTGGCGGGGCTCTGCGCGAGTGCCGCGCTGCAGGACAGCGTCAGGCCCAGCCCGATGGCGATCGCGGCCTGCGCAAGGCGCGCGCGATCGATGGGAAGTAGCGGCAATTTCAGGAAATAAACGGCAAGCGGAATCAACGCGTGGCAAACGTGTCATCTCATTCCCTCCCCAGTGATCTCTAGCGGATCTGCCGGAATGCTATTCCGGTGAGAAGGATCGGCGTCAATCAAAGCTGGAGCGCGAAATTAAAAAGAGAAAATTTGTCTCGCCATGTTTTCACGAAGCGAATGCAGCGCTGGTATACCGGCTGCAGCGCACCATCGGCCATGGCTGAAAGGAAGATCAGGCAAGGAAAGCAATTTGTTGTCAGCCGCCGCCGCGCAGCAATTGCACGCCGTCATTCGTCAGTCGGCACGTTCAGATGACCGGCCCGCGGCGGCGTGCCAGAGAACTCACGACGAGCGGAGGCACAGGGTTGTTGCCCGAGGCGTCGGCGAGCAGGGGAGACATCGGCGTATCGCATCACGCCGTGCTGGCCGATCACGAATGTCGGCCGGAAATTTCTGACGTCGGCATCCTCGACCATCGCCATGCGGCGGTTGTCGAGCGTCAGCCAGCGGCCGTCCAGCCGCGCGGCAGCCACCGCATGGTCCTCGCCATGGATGGTATCGCGCATGACCACGATCCTGACATCGTCGGGCGCGAGGCCGGCGCGGCGCAAGGGCGACGAATTTCGCAATCGCATAATCCTCGCAGTCGCCGCCGCCACGCGCGAGCGTTGCGAGCGGCGAGGTCCAGACGTCGATCTGGCCGTGTTGGGCGAGGTCGCTGATCGGACGGATGGCGAGATTGATGGCGCGGTTGATTTCGCCGAGCCGGGCGCGGCCTTCGCGCAACCGGGCGGCGTCGACGATGTCGAGGAATTTCAGCGCGGCCGGAGACACGCAGCCGTCACGGTCGCCTTCGCAGAGCGCAAGCTGCACCATTTCGTCGTCGAGCCGGCGTTGCACGCCGAGCCATTTGTCGTGCAGTCCGCCGCTGGTGAGCGCGGAGATGGGAAGCCCGAACGGTTCGGCCGATCGCTGGATCAGTTCTGCCGGCGCTGATAGCTCCGTCGTCTCAGCCCGCAGGTCAACCGGCCCGAACCAGGCCAGACCGCACGCGATGATGCCCGCACGCCATGCGCGCGCACTGACTGATAACCCCATCTGACGCCCCTTGTCCGGGCATCGGCTGGGCCTGCTCTGCCTGCGCGTGACCGGATCATTTCGGAATGGGCAGGATGGGCAAGGGATCTTTTGATCTGTCTAAAACGATAGAGGGCGAGCCGGGAGTTTGCGGAACAGCCTGAACGTGGCCTTGCCAGTTACAGCTAATTTTATCGATCCACTCGGATGGCGCTCGTCAAAGCCGCTCGGTTAGCCGGGAAGGATTGCGGGATTTTACGGTTGCGAAAGGGCCACAGCGTCACCGAATTAACCTTGCCCGCAGGATCGCTCGGCAGGCAATTGCAACCGGTCCCGATGCTTTGAAGGGATGGCGGCGTCAACAGGACCGGGGAAGTGATCAGCCTGCAGGCGGCTTTTGCTCCCCTCAGGAAGCCACACCGCTACCCTGCGGCAAAGGTAACATGTTGTATCTGCTTATCTTTATGGCTCTGGCAGGTCGTGCCCGTTTTCAATCAGTCCTTGTAAAACCCCGCCTTTTACTCGCCACACTTTCGCCTGACAGTTTCTTCGGACCTTTTCGGTCCTGTTGCAGACTTACCCATATTAAGGGTGTTCCCCGGCCGCGTACTTTTGTGTTCCTTACCTGCGTGGTATGAAAACCCCGCAGGAAATTTCATACTTCTTAACCATTTACGTTGGTGCCCCATTGAACTACGCCGGCAAATTCCAATCGGGTGAACTCGACCCTTTTTCCGGTGGGGATATTGGCTTCCGGGCCTTCGCTGTCACCGCACGGCCATCTTTCGACTCCCGGCAAGTTCCATGTCGACAAGGTTTCGACACATGCGCCGTCCGACGCCATAATTGTTTCTGATGCTCATCTGCTGTTCCACCGGCGACTTCAAGCGGTCGGGCGTCGACCTGATCCTCTCCAGCGGACGACCGCGAACTCGTGCTGCGCGAGTACTTCAAGGGCGAGAAGCGCGCCGCGCTGGCCTCGCCCGACGGCGCCCATCTCACCGGCGACATCGTCAACGCGCTGACCGGGCACACCCAGTTCGCGCAGGCCGACGGCAGCGCCAGCGTCGCGCCCGCGGTGATCGGCCATGTCACCAAGCTGGCGGGCAACGCGACCGCGATCCGCAACGGCGTGTCGATCATCCTGAACCAGGGTGACAACGTCAACAAAGGCGACGTGGTCCAGTCCGGATCGGATTCGACGCTCGGCATCACCTTCATCGACGGCACCGTGTTCGGCCTCGCGTCGAACGCCAAGATGGTGCTGAACGAAATGATCTACGACCCCAACGGGTCGGACAACAAATCGCTGCTCAGCCTGGTGGCTGGCACGATCTCGTTCGTCGCCGGCGCCACCGCCAAGAAAGGCGACATGAAGGTCGACACCCCGGTCGCGACCATGGGCATCCGCGGCACCGCGGTGCTGGTCGAGATCGATTTCGAGGTGCCGGCGCAGGGCGGTGCGCCGCCGGCGAAATTCCAGGTGCTGGTCGAGCCCGACGGCACCACCGGCTCCTACATCCTGTTCGACAAGACCACGCTGACGCCGATCGCGACCGTCAGCCAGGCCGGAACGCAGACGATCATCAATGGCCAGGGCACGGTCAGCTTCCTGTCGTCGGTGCAACTGTCGCCCGACGCGCAGAAGATCATCACCGACGTGTTTTTCGCTGAAGTTCAGCGACCTGAACAATCCGAACACCAAGCTCACGACCAATTTCACCAGACTCGATCATCCCAGCAAACGTCGTTCCTCAAGCTGGCCAGCAACGACTTCGTCCCGGTTACGCTTCAGTTCCGTCAACATCCCGGACAGGCCTGCGCCCGCGCCCGCTCCGGGGCCCGAACGACAAGATCGTGCACATTCCCGGCCCGCCGCAGGCGGCCGCCGTCTGGCGGCGCGTTTACCGAACGGGCCGATCTTACCGGCAACGCCGCCGTCGACAGCACGTCCGGCACGGTCAGCTATGTCGACATCAATGCCGGCGACACGCCGAGCGTCAGTGCGCAGTTCTCTTCCTTCGCCTATCAGAACGCGCAGGGCGCCAACGTCACCGCGCACGCTGACGGCGGAGCAACTGGCCGCGATCAAGGCGGTCGAGGTGCCGCTCGTCGTGGTGCAGGACCCCAACGGCAAGAACACCGGCCAGGCGACCTGGACCTACAACATTGCCGATGGCGCGTTCGACTTCCTCGCCGCCGGCGAGACGCTGACGCTGACCTATATGGCGCGGGTCGACAACAATTACGCGCCGAACAACGAGACGACGTTCGTGCCGTTTACGATCGTCATCACCGGCACCAACGACAAGCCGACGCTCTCCGCGACCGGCGGCACGATCACGGAGCGGATCGGCACCGGCAATACGGCGGTCGATACCGTGACCGGCTCCGTCACCTTCACCGACGTCGACCTGACCGACCGTCCCGTGCGTCAGCGCGGCGATCTCCGCGACCGATCCGTTCCGCTACTACGATGCGCAGGGCAACGACGTCACCGCGACGCTGACGCCGGCGCAGCTGGCGGCGATCGCTGGCCGTCGAGGTGCCGCTCTCCGTGGTGCAGGCGGCCGGAAATACCCACAACGGCTCGGCGAGCTGGACCTACAGCATTGCCGGACAGCAAGTTCGACTTCATCGCCAAGGGCGAGACGCTGACGCTCAACTATGTCGCCCAGGTCGACGACGGCCATGGCGGCGTCGTCTCCACGCCGATCACCGTCTCGATCCATGGCGCCGACGTCGTCGTCATCGGCACCAACGACGTGCCGACCATTGCCACGACGAGCGATGCCTTTGCCGAATTTTCGAACCTCGACCAGCCGAACCCGACGGGGTCCACCGCGCTCCATACGGCCTCCGGCACCATCAGCTTCACCGACGTCGACCTGACCGACCGGCCGGTGGCGAGCGCCGCCTTCACTGCGTTCAGCTACCTGAACGCCTACAGCGTCGACGTCACCTCACAGCTCACGGCCAAGCAACTCGCGGCGATATCAGCGGTGGATGGGCCGCTGACGGTGGTGCAGGCTCCCGGCAATACCAATGACGGTTCGGCGAGCTGGAGTTACAGCGCAGCCGACGGTGCGTTCGATTTCCTTGCCTACGGCGAGATCCTGACGCTGACCTACACCGCAACCGTCGATGACGGGCATGGCGGCGTGGTGACCAAGCCGATCACCATCACCGTTACTGGCAGCAATGACACGGCCGAGATCACCAGCGAGCGCGCAGACGGCGCGACCATCGCCGAACGTCGCCGGCGCGCACGGTTCGGCGACGCCGGATACGGCGAGCGGCGCGATCACGTTCATCGACGCCGATCTGACCGACACGCATGCGGTCACGATCACCGGCGTCGACGCGTCCGGCGTGATGACGGGCCTCGCCAACGACGCGATCCAGCTCGGCTGGCTGTCGCTGGGCTACGCTGACCGATTCCACCGATCGGGTCGCCGGCTCGCAGAGCATGGTCGTTCTCGGCCGCCGGATAACTACTTCGACTATCTTGCCGATGGCGAAACGCGTCACGCTGACCTACACGGTAGAGGTCGACGACCACCACGGCGGCGTTCACCTCGCAGGACGTCCTCATCACCGTGACCGGCACCAACGACGCGCCGACGGTCACCGCGAGCAATGGCGCCGTTACCGAAATGGCCGGCACCGGCAACACTGCGCTGGACCATGCCGGCGGCAGCATCAGCTTTGCGGACCTCGATCTCAGCGACCGGCCGATCGTATCGGCCTCGTTCAGCGGCTACGCCTACAAGGCTGCGAACGGCACCAGCAATCTTTCGCTGACGGCGCAGCAGCAACACGACCTCGGCGTTGCGCTGACACTGACGCCGGCCGGCGGCAATGCCAACAACGGTTCCGGTGAGCTGGTCCTATGACGTCGCCGACAGCCAGTTCCGATTTCCTCGCGGAGCAGCGAAAGCGCTGACGCTGACCTACACGTGCCACGGTCGACGACCACCATGGCGGCGCTGGTTACGGAAGCCGGTCACTGTCACCGTCACCGGCAGCAATGACGCGCCGACACTCGCTGCGGAACTGGCGGGCAAGCTCACGGATACCGCGGCGAACGACGGTTTCGGAAATATCACCGGCGTGCTGGACGGCAGCGATGCAGACCATGGCGAGACCGCCACGCTGAGCTATCGCGTGGTCGATGCAGGAGGCAGCGCGACGAATGAGCCCGTTGTCGGCGCGTTCGGCTCGCTGACGGTGAACGCCGACGGCACCTACACCTACATTCCCAACGCCGCAGCGATCAACGCGCTGCACGGCGGCAACTCCATCGATACCTTCACGGTGCAGACCGTCGACGTCCACGGCGCCTTTGCCACCGCCGTTCTGACGATCGACGAACGGTGCCAACGACCACGCCGACATTGCCGCGGAACTCGCGGGGAGCGCCTGCCGACACGGCCGCCGCCGATACTTTCGCTGATATCACGCGGGACGCTGGATGGTAGCGACCGCGGCGGCGCTGAGACCGCCACGCTGAGCTATGGCGTGGTCGATGCACGGGTCACGCGACTAATGAGTCCGTTGCCGGATGTTCGGCTCGCTGAAGTGAACGCTGACGGTACCACACTATCCGACGCTGCAGCGTCAATGCGCTGCACGAGGGCAGCTCACCGACACCTTCACGGTGCGGACCACCGATGTCCACGGTGCCGTCGCCACCGCAATTCTGACTGTCCAATGTGCAAGGCGCCAAGCGACACGCCCTCGATCGTGGGTGAGGTCGATCCTGCCGCGCAGACCGTAGCGTGGTGACCCGTCGCGCCGCACGTGCTTGCCGCCGGGCGTGGGAACGTAAACTCGCTCGGCGTGAACACGGAGACGTTCGACGACGCGGCCGAGCGGGCTCGGTCATCCGGACAACGGCGCCGGTCAGTGGCAATTTCGAAAGCGCCGGCGCTCGGGGCCAATTTCTCGGCGTCCGGAAATGCTGGGGTCGTCATTGGCTCCTCCTCGGTCACGGCGGCCCCGTTCGTCGGGCCGCTGCCCGAGCTCGGGACACGACCAAATATTTGAGCATCCGGCGGCAACGGCACCGAGACCATCACCTTTGCTTCGGAGAAGAACGCCTTCGGCGCTGTTACTGGGGTTCGCGTCGATTCCTACAATACCATCAAGTTCTACGACGGAACGACGCTTGTCGGCTTCCTGCTACCGGCGACTGATATTTCGCCGCTGCTTCCCGACCGGCAACCCAGGGTTCGTTCGCCTCGAACGGGTATGTGGAATTCCCGGGCCTGCACTCCTTCAACAAGGTCGAGCTCGGCAGCACCTCGAACGCATTCGAGATCGACAACATTTCCGCCGGAAACGTTCCGTCGCCCGTACCACTTCAGAGCCGATCACGGGTACGCTCAGCGTCCATGATGCCGACATCGGCGACGCATTGACGGCATTCGTGACCGGCAACGCCACGATCGAATACAATGGCTCGGCGCGTGCCGGGCAGCATCGACATATCGGCGTTGGTGGATGCCGGCGGACGTGACGTTCGACACCATGCTGAGCAACGGCGGAACGGCTGTCCTGCAACTGGACCTATCATCCGACCAACGCCAATCTCGAACTTCCTGCATGCAGGCGATGTGCTGAAGATCAAATTCGTCGCAGAGGTCAGCGACGGTCATGGCCATACCGGAAGCCAGCCTGCTGACCGTCACGCTCGTCGGTGCCGATAGTGCGGGATCGATCGGCAGCGCGCTGCCGGGCCGGTGATCGGAACCGATGCTTTCAGCATCACCGAGACTATGGCAACGGCGCTGCCAAGATTTCCGGGCTCCATGTCACCGATGCCGACGCCACCGCATCGAACGACAGTTCACGGTATCGGCCGCAACCGGCAACGTGCGGAAGCAGCGTGACCCCGTCGGCAGGCTCGGGCTCGACTAGCGGGCGTCAATGCGGCGCTGAACAACGGCATTGTCTACGATCCCACAGCCCTCAACCGCAGACCGATCTGGTCACACTGACCGTCGCCGATCGGCCTCGGCCACACCGACAGGGTCCACTTCATCTTCAACCAGGGTGGATCGGGACCGAACGTCACCTTGACCGGCACGTCCGGCAAGGACGTCATTTTCGCGACCGACTCATGCCGACACGTTGACCGGCGGTGCGAGCGCCGATCAGTTCGTCTTTGCGCCGGAGACAGCCCGAGCGCCGATACGATCACGGATTTCAAGCCGGGCGAGGACCGTATCGATCTCCGGCTGTTCTCCGAAGTCGGTGCTCCGACAATATCGACGGCTGGCTGTCCGCCCATGCGGTGAGCAGTCCGACAAACCCGGCGGATGTCCTGATCACGCTCGGCAACGACAGCTATCACGCTGAAGAACGTCGCCGTCGACCAGTCTGCATGCCAGCGACTTCATCGTGTCGCCGCATCACGTTACGTAGTGATGCGGCTTCGACATTCGCGCTAGCTCCGCGATATCGATGCCATCTTCTGGCTTGTCTGGCGCCGTCAGCTGGGTCGAACAATCGGAAGCCATGAAGCGATTGCGGGTATTGCGAAGATGGTTCACGCGGCGCATCGGCTATGCCCGGCTGCTGTGCCTTGCGCTGCTGATCGGGTTTGCAGCGCTGCGCGTCGCCGATCCGGCGCCCGTCGAGGAAATTCGCGTCAGGACCTTCGATTTCTTCCAGCGCATCGATCCCGCGCGCAGAAGACCGCAAGGCCGGTCACCATCGTCGATATCGACGACAAGAGCCTGGAAAAGCTCGGGCAGTGGCCGTGGCCGCGGACGCGGATCGCGGATCTCATCACCGAACTGACCAGGCTCGGCGCCGTCGTGATCGCGTTCGACGCGGTGTTTTCGGAGCCCGACCGGCTCAATCCCGACGTCGCGGCCGACACGTTCCGCAACCTCGACGAGGACACCCGCGCCAAGCTGCGCGCGCTGCCGAGCAACGACCGAGGTCTTCGCCGACGCCATCCGGCGTTCGCGCGTGGTGCTCGGCGAATCCGGGGCTGCCGGAGGAACTCGCCGCGCTCGACAAGACGCTTCCGGTGACGGGACTGGCGATGCTGGGCGAGGAACCGCAGCGCTTCATGTTCGATTTCCCGGGCCTGCTGCGCAACGTGCCAGGTGCTGGAAGCACGCCGCCGCCGGGCGCGGCCTGTTCACGATCAAGCCCGAGCGCGACGGCATCGTGCGGCGCGTGCCGATGATCATGCTGGCGCAGGGCCAGACCATGCCCTCGCTGAGTTTCGAAATGCTGCGGGTCGCCACCGGCTCGGGCACGATCCTGATCAAGGCCGAAAAGGCCGGCATCAAGAGCATCGGCATCAAGGGCTTTCAGATTCCGACCGACCGCAATGGCCAGCTCTGGGTTCACTACGCCCGTCAGCGATCCCTCGATCTATGTTCCGGCGATCAACGTGCTGGAAAAGACCGTCGCGCCCGACATGATCGCGGGCAAGCTGGTGCTGATCGGCACCTCGGCGGTCGGCCTCAACGACATCAAGACCACGCCGGTTTCGCACGCACATGCCCGGCGTGGAAATCCACGCCCAGGTGCTCGAGAGCGCGTTGACCGGCGACGGTGATCTCGCAGCCGATCTACGGCATCGCCGTCGAATTCGCGACCGCGCTGCTGTTCGGACTGCTGGTGATCGCGTTTGCGCCGCTGTTCGGGCCGGTCACGCTGGTCGCCCTCGGCGCGGCGTTCGCATCCGTGCTGATCGGAACGTCCGTGGTATTTCTACACGCAGCACCGTCTGCTGATCGATTTCACCTATCCCCTGATGTCGACCACGGCGATCTATCTCACGCTGATCTTTTCGAGTTTCGTGCGCGAGCAGGCGCAGCGCCGGCAGATCCGCTCGGCGTTCGGCCAGTATCTGTCGCCCGCGCTGGTCGAGCAGCTGGCGCAGTCGCCGGAAAAGCTCGTGCTCGGCGGCGAGGAGCGCGAGATGACCATCATGTTCTCCGACATGCGCGGCTTCACCTCGATCTCGGAGACCTACAAGAACGATCCGCAGGGCCTCACCGCGCTGATGAACCGTTTCCTGACGCCGCTGACCAACGCGATCCTCAACCGCAAGGGCACCATCGACAAATACATGGGCGACGCCATCATGGCGTTCTGGAACGCGCCGCTCGACGACAAGGAGCATCAGCTCAACGCCTGCGAGGCGGCGCTCGACATGCTGGAGCGCGTCGACGAGCTCAACCAGGCGCGCGAGCAGGAGGCGAAGGAAGAGGGCGCGTCCGTTCATTCCGCTCAATGTCGGCGTCGGCCTCAACACCGGCACCTGCGTGGTCGGCAACATGGGCTCCGACCATGCGCTTCGACTATTCGGTGCTCGGCGACAGCGTCAACCTGGCCTCGCGCCTCGAAGGGCAATCGAAGGAATACGGCTTCCCGATCATCGTCGGCTCCAGGACCGCGCTCGCGGTCAAGGACAAGTTCGCGATCCTCGAACTCGACTTCATCATGGTGAAGGGCAAGAAGGAGCCGGAGGTGATCTACGCCATCGCCGGCCGCGAGGACACCGCGCAGTCCGGCCGCTTCCAGCGGCTGCGCAACCTGACCATCGAGATGCTCGCCTGCTATCGCAGCCGCGACTGGGACGGCGCGCTCGCGGCCGATCGAGCGCGGCCGCAAGACCGACGAGGCCAATTCGCTGGAGCTGCTCTATCAATTTGTACGAAGCGCGCATCCGCGGCTATCTCGAAAATCCGCCGCCGCAAGACTGGAACGGCGCCTTCGCGCTGCTGACGAAGTAGCCGCGCCCCACGGCGGCAACTTGACCGTCCGCCGGCCGCTCGTCATAGTTCCCGTGAAGGCGAGCCAGCGAGACTCGCCAGCTCCGGGAGAAGACAGATGCGCAAATTGTTGGCCGTCCTCGCGGGGACGTTGATCTCTGCCGTGTCGCTCATGCCGGCCGCCCTGGCGCAAGCGCCCTGCGTCACCCAGAACATGGCCGTTCCGCCCGGCGCCAACACGAGCGACAAGGCGGCGCCCTTCTTCATCGACACGACGGGCCTCGATTTCAAGACCGCGCCGCCGACGCGCGACCCGTCGAACCCGAACTATCCGCGCGCGACGGAGCTGCCCGACGGCACGCTGCCGCCGGCCGGCGCCGAGGGCAACTTCATCATCGGCCCGACCCATGCGCCCGCGCCCGAGACCGTCGCCAAGGACGGCGTGCCGCGCGGCACGATCACGTCGTTCACCCTGTCGTCGAAGGACAGCGTGATCTACAACCCCGGCCTGATCCGCGACGATGCGGCGGGCTGCGGCAACAGCTCGATCATGATCGACGACGACGGCGCCGGGCGACAAGTCGAACATGATCGTCACCACCAGCCATCCCGGCACCTGGACGCGCACGATCGAGGTCTATGTCCCGCCGAACTATGTGCGCGGCACGGAGGCGCCGTTCATCGTGCTGGGCGACGGCGGCTCGACCGCCTGGAAGGACATGAACACCACCCTCGACAATCTGATCGCAGCAGCGCCGCGTGCCGCCGATGGTCTGCCATCCAGATCGGCAATGGCGGGCAGGACGCGCAGGGCGCCCAGCGCGGGCGCGAATACGACACGGTGTCGGGCACCTATGCGCAGTTCGTCGAGCGCGAGGTGTTGCCGCTCGTCGAGCAGCGCGCCGGCGTGAAGCTCACGAAGAACCCCGAGGGCCGCGCGACCATGGGGCTGAGCTCGAGCGGCACGGCGGCCTTCACCATGGCGTGGTTCCATCCCGAGCTCTATCGCCGGGTGCTGGCCTATTCGCCGACCATGGTGAACCAGCAATGGCCGTAGGATCCGTCGCTGCGCGGCGGCGCCTGGGAATATCACAGCCCGTGGGCGGGCCCGGCCGGTCCCAACCTCACCGTCAAGGCCGGCGTGCTCACGCCGTCGGAGCCGCCCGGCGCGCCGCTGATCCCAGCGCGCCCACCAAGCCGATCCGTTACTGGTTCGAGATGGGCGATCAGGACCTGTTCTATCCCAACCCGACGATCCCCGACGGCATGCACGACTGGACGCTGTCGGCCGAGCTGATGGCGAAGGTGCTGGCCGACAAGGGCTACCACTACCAGTTCCTGTTCGCGCGCAACGCCAAGCACGTCGACCGCCCGACCGTCGCGCAAACCCTGCCGGCGGCGCTGGAATGGTTGTGGAAGGGCTATCCGATTCCTTGAAGCGATCGTCGTCGTCCCGCCAGCGAAGGACGATCGCGGGGTGGAGCAAAGCGAAGCGTGCCCACCATGTGCAGACGGACGCCGGGTGGTGAGCACGGCGCTATGCGCCTTTGCCCACCCTACGATTCCTCACTCCAGCCCGATCGTGCGTCAGATCCTGAAACCAGTGCTGCGCCTGCACGAACTTCTTCACCTTCGGCGACAGCGCGTGCGGGTTGGTGTCGTGCACCACCCACACCAGCACGGCGTCGTCGACGATCAGCGCATGCGCCTGCGCCAGCAGTTCGTCCTGCTTGGCGGCATCGAAGGTCTGCTTGGCCTCGTCGATCAGCGCATCGACCTTCGGGTTCTTGTAGCCGCCCCAGTTGACGCCGACCGGCGCGATCTGGCCGGAGTGGAAGAAGCGGACGATGGCGTAGAGCGGGTCCGACGTGACATAGGCGATGTTGTTGGAGGTGATGCCGGCGTTCATCTCGTCGGCCGCGCCCTTGCGCCAGTGCGTGTATAAGCGTCTCGAGCTCGACCACCTTGAAGTCGATCTCGATGCCGATTTCCTTGAAGCTCTGCTGCAGGAATTCGTTCATCGGCAGCGACAGCATCTGCCCGGTGCCGCCTTGCGCGATGATGAAGGTCGCCTTCAGCGGCTTTTCCTTGGAATAGCCGGCTTCCTGCACCAGCTTCTTCGCCGCCGCGACGATCGTATTTGAGCTCGAAGGTCGGCTTGCCGAACCACGGGCTCGACGGGTCGACCTGGCCCTTGGCGGGTTTTGCCAGACCGTTCATCAGGCCGACCACCGCGTCGCGGTCGATCGCGAGATTGAGCGCCTTGCGCAGCCGGACGTCGGTCCAGGGCGAGCCGGGCAGCACGCTCAGATGATAATTCCAGACATGCGGCGTGACGTTGTCGACGATCCTCATGCCGGCGGATTTGAGCTGCGGCACCGCGTCGGGCGCCGGCGTCTCGATCAGATCGACCTGGCCCGCCAGCAGCGCGTTGGTGCGCGTCAGCGCTTCCGGCATCGGGATCAGGATCAGTCTTGTCGACCTTCGGGATCCGCTTCTTGTTCCAGTAGTCGTCGTTCTTCGGTGAGTTCGGCGAGTTCGCGCGGCACCAGTTTTGTCAGTTTGAACGGCCCGGTGCCGGAAGGCTGGCTCGCGAACTTGTCCCAGTCCTTGCCGAGCTTTTCATATTGCGCGGGGCTCGAGACCAGGAACCAGAGCATCTGGTAGGGGAAGAACGAGTCGACCGTCTTGGTGGTGATCTCGATCGTGTCGAATCGTCGATCTTGGCGTAGCTCGCGACCGAGGGCAGGCGGGTCTTCACCTGCGCGCTCTGGCGCTTGTCGAATTGCGGCGCCTTGTCGTTCAGCACCTTGTCGAGATTCCAGATCACGCGCGTCGGCGTTGAATTCGCTGCCGTCATGGAATTTGACGCCCTTGCGCAAGCGTAAAGCGCCATTTGGTCTTGTCGGCCGTCGTCGACCTTCCATTCGGTGGCGAGGCCCGGCACCAGTTTGCCGGGCCGGTCGGCGACGTCCATTTCCCAGGCAACCAGCGGATCGTAGATCGTGTAGGCCGTGAACTGGTAGGCGCCGGCGCCGCGGTCCGGCTGGCCGGTGGTCAGCGGAATGTCCGCCATCGAAATGCCGTAGCGCACCACGGATCTCGGCTTGCGCCGGAATTGGCGGCAGAGCCGGCGCCGATGGCGCACTGCCACGGCGGCAAGAAGGATCGAATTTCGGGTGCGCATGAACTAAGCTCCTTGGGCGAGGATTGGAATACCGAATGCCAACGTGCAAGCTTGATGCCAGATTAGGCATCGTAGTCGTTTGCTGGATGCTGCCGATCACAGAAGTTGTGCGGCTAATTGCCATTCAGGCGAAAAACCATCTCTTTGGCACAGCCGTTGCATACCGTTTGCATAAGAATTAGTCACCTGAAGTCGAGAAGGGATTGCTGCAATGCGTAACGAGAAATCCGAACGAAGACGGCGAGCGCGCGCTGATGCTGGCGATGGCGCTGGTCGGCGGGCTGCCGGCAGATCGCCGGCGCCGAAACCGTGCTGCGCATCGGCATGACCGCGGCCGATATTCCGCGCACGCTGGGCCAGCCCGATCAGGGCTTTGAGGGCAACCGCTTCACCGGCCTCACCATGTATGACGCGCTGACGATGTGGGACCTGTCCGTCGGCCGACAAGCCGAGCGTGATGATCCCCGGGCTCGCGACCGAATGGAAGGTCGACGACGCCGACAAGAAGAAGTGGACCTTCAAGCTTCGCCCCGGCGTCACCTTCCATGACGGCTCGCCGTTCAATGCCGACGCCGTGGTCTGGAACGTCGAGAAGGTGCTGAAGCAGGACGCGCCGCAGTTCGATGCCGAGCCAGGTCGGCGTCACCGCCTCGCGCATGCCGACGCTGGCCTCGGCGCCGCAAGATCGACGACATGACGGTGGAATTGACCACCAAGGAGCCGGACAGCTTCCTGCCGATCAACCTCACCAATCTGTTCATGGCGAGCCCGGCGAAATGGCAGAAGCTGTTTGACGCGGCCGAAGGCGCCGACGCCAAGGCGAAATCGCAGGCCGCCTGGGCGGCGTTCGCGCGGGACGCGTCGGGCACCGGCCCGTGGAAGATGTCGAAGCTTCACGCCGCGCGAGCGACTCGAGCTCGTCAAGAACGAGAATTACTGGGACAAGGCGCGCGTCCCCAAGGTCGACAAGATGGTGCTGCTGCCGATGCCGGAGGCCAATGCCCGCACCGCGGCGCTGCTCTCCGGCCAGGTCGACTGGGTCGAGGCGCCGGCGCCGGATGCGGTCAAGGAAATCAAGCAGCGCGGCTTCGCGCATCAAGACCAATGAGGAGCCGCATGTCTGGCCCTGGCAGTTCTCGCGCATCGAAGGCTCGCCCTGGAACGACATCCGCGTCCGCAAGGCGGCCAATCTCTGCGTCGATCGCGAAGGCCTGCAGCGACGGCCTGCTCGCCGGCCTGATGGTGCCGGCGACCGGCACCTTCGAGCCCGGCCATCCCTGGCGCGGCAAGCCGACCTTCGAGATCAAGTATGACAAGCCGGCCGCGCAGAAGCTGATGCAGGAGGCGGGCTTCGGTCCGAGCAAGAAGCTGACGGTGAAGATCCAGACCTCGGCGTCGGGATCGGGCCAGATGCTGCCGCTGCCGATGAACGAGTATCTGCAGCAGGCGCTGGCCGAATGCTATTTCGACGTGCAGCTCGACGTCATCGAATGGAATACGCTGTTCACCAACTGGCGGCGCGGCGCCAAGGATCCCTCCGCCAACGGCGCCAACGCCACCAACGTCACCTATGCGGCGATGGATCCGTTCTTCGCCATGGTGCGCTTCCTGCAGTCGTCGATGGCGCCGCCGGTGTCGAACAATTGGGGCTTTATCAACAATCCCAAGTTCGACGAGCTGGTGACCAAGGCGCGCCAGACCTTCGATCCCGCGGCGCGCGACGCCGCGCTGGCCGAACTGCACGCGGCCTCGGTCGACGACGCGGCGTTCCTCTACGTCGCCCACGACGTCGCCCCGCGCGCGATGAGCCCGAAGATCAAGGGTTTCGTGCAGCCGAAGAGCTGGTTCGTGGACTTCTCGCCGATTTCGATGACGCCGTGAGCGTATGGCGCGATGTCGCTCGCTTCACCTCTCCCCTTGTGGGAGAGCGGTCGGCTTCGATGCGAAGCCATCGGACGGCTGGTCCGTGGACGCGTGCCTCATCGATAGACTGTAGTCCGCGGATCAGAACCGTCATCCGGCGCGCATGAGCTGCGCCACCTTCTCCCACAAGGAGATGGAAGCAGACAAAGGTGATCCGTGCTCGCCTATATCGCCCGACGTATCGTCTACGTCATCCCGATCGTCATCAGCGTGGCGCTGGTGTGCTTCCTGCTGGTGCACATCACGCCCGGCGATCCGCTGGTCGCGATGCTGCCGGCGGATGCGTCGCAGGAACTCGCGGCGCAATTGCGCATCGCCTACGGCTTCGACCGTCCGCTGCCGGTGCAGTTCGGGCTCTGGCTGTGGCAGGCGCGCTCAACGGCGATCTCGGCCATTCCATCGCCACCGGACGCCCGGTGCTGAGCGAAGTGATGCGCGCGGTCGGCAACACCGTGACGCTGGCGATTGCGGCGGCGCTGATCGGATTTACGCTCGGGCTGTTGTTCGGCCTGATCGCCGGCTATTTCCGCGACACCTGGATCGACAAGGTCGCGACCTCGTTCGCGATCGCCGGCGTCTCGGTGCCGCATTACTGGCTCGGCATGGTGCTGGTGATCATCTTCTCGGTGCAGCTGAACTGGCTGCCCGCGGTCGGCGCCGGTCCCGGCGGCTCCGGCGCCTGGGCCTGGGACTGGGAGCACATCCGCTATCTGATCCTGCCGGCGATCACGACCTCGGTGATCCCGATGGGCATCGTCACCCGCACCGTGCGCGCGCTGACCGGCGATATCCTGAGCCAGGACTTCGTCGAGGCGCTGCGCGCCAAGGGTCTGCGCGAGACCGACGTGTTCCGCCACGTCATCAAGAACGCCGCGCCGACCGCGCTCGCGGTGATGGGATTGCAGCTCGGCTACATGCTCGGCGGCTCGATCCTGATCGAAACCGTGTTCTCGTGGCCGGGCTCGGGGCTGCTGCTCAATTCGGCGATCTTCCAGCGCGACCTGCCGCTGCTGCAGGGCACGATCCTGGTGCTGGCGCTGTTCTTCGTGTTGCCTCAATCTGCTGGTCGATATCGCGCAGGCCGCGATCGATCCGCGCATCAAGCGGAGCTGAGCGATGAGGATCAGCCGATGAGCGTGATCACGGATTCGGCCCTGCAGGCCGCGCCCGCCGACCAAGGCGCGCGGCTATTGGGCGACCGTCGGCCGCCGCATCACGCGCGACAAGGTCAGCATGGTCTGCGCCTTGATCCTGGTGCTGATCTTCGCTTCCGCGCTGCTGCGCGCCGTGGCTCGGCCTCGCCGATCCCTATCAGGGCTCGATGATCCGCAGGCTTCGCCATATCGGCACGCCGAACTATCCGCTCGGCACCGACGAACTCGGCCGCGACATGCTGGCGCGGCTGATCTATGGCGGGCGGCTGTCGCTGGTCATCGGCATCCTGCCCGTGATCCTTGCCTTCATCATCGGCACCTCGCTCGGCCTCGTCGCCGGCTATGTCGGCGGCAAGCTCAACACCGCGATCATGCGCACCGTCGACGTGTTCTACGCCTTTCCTTCGGTGCTGCTGGCGATCGCGATCTCCGGCGCGCTGGGCGCCGGCATCGTCAACTCCATCGTGTCGCTGACCATCGTGTTCGTGCCGCAGATCACCCGCGTCGCCGAAAGCGTCACGACCGGCGTGCGCAACATGGATTTCGTCGAGGCCGCGCGCGCCTCCGGCGCCGGCCCCTTCACCATCATGCGCGTGCACATGCTCGGCAACGTGCTGGGGCCGATCTTCGTCTACGCGACGGGTCTGATCTCGGTGTCGATGATCCTCGCCGCCGGCCTGTCGTTCCTCGGCCTCGGCACCAAACCGCCGGAGCCGGAATGGGGCCTGATGCTCAACACGCTGCGCACCGCGATCTATGTCAATCCATGGGTGGCGGCGCTGCCGGGCGCGATGATCTTCGCGGTCTCGATCTGCTTCAACCTGCTCAGCGACGGCATGCGCAGCGCCATGGACATCCGGAACTGACGCATGAACGAAATCGAGCCCCGGTCGATACTGCTGGAGCCGGTCGAGGATCGTCGGCGGCGCGGCGCAGCCGCTGCTGCAGGTCAACGGGCCTGACCAAGCATTTTCCGGTGCGCGGCGACCTGTTCAGCGCGCGCAAGACGGTGCGCGCGGTCGATGATGTCTCGTTCTCGATTGCCAAGGGCGAAACCGTCGGCATCGTCGGCGAGATCCGGCTGCGGCAAGTCGACCACCGCGCGGCTGTTGATGCACCTGATGAAGCGCGACGCCGGCGACATCGTCTATGACGGCATGCAGGTCGGCCGCGCGCTGTCGCTGCGCGAACTGCGCCGCGGCATGCAGATGGTGTTTCAGGACAGCTACGCCTCGCTCAACCCGCGCCTGACCATCGAGGAATCGATCGCGTTCGGCCCGAAGGTCCACGGCATGGCGGATGGCGCGCGCGCGCGCGCTGGCGCGCGAGCTGCTCGGCAAGGTCGGCTTGCGGCCGGAAATCTTCGCCAACCGCTATCCGCACGAGATTTCCGGCGGCCAGCGCCAGCGCGTCAACATCGCACGCGCGCTGGCGCTGTCGCCGCGGCTCGTGATCCTCGACGAGGCGGTGTCGGCGCTCGACAAGTCGGTCGAGGCGCAGGTGCTCAATCTGCTGGCCGACCTCAAGCGCGAATTCGGCCTGACCTATCTCTTCATCAGCCACGATCTCAACGTGGTGCGCTACATCTGCGACCGCGTGCTGGTGATGTATCTCGGCGAGGTGGTCGAGCTCGGTCCGGTCGACCAGGTCTGGGACGCGCCGGCGCATCCCTATACGCGGGCGCTGCTGGCCGCGATGCCGTCGTCCGATCCCGATAGTCGCACCGAGACGCCGCCGATCTCGGGCGATCCGCCCAATCCGATCGATCCGCCGCCGGGCTGCCGGTTTCACACCCGCTGTCCGTTTGCGGAGCCGCTCTGCGCAAATGCCACTCCAAAACTCACCGCGCTCGATACAATGGGCCATCAGGCGGCGTGCTACATGGCCATTCCGGGCTCCGGGCACAGCCGCGCGCCGGCCAAAGACAAAGACAAGGGAGCAGACGCACGCATGACAAGACCCAGTCCAAAGCAGGTCAGGCGATGGCCGATGTCGCGGGCGTGCCCGTCGACGCCGAAGTCGCCGCGCGCATCGCCAATTCGATCGGCCCGGCCTTCGAAGGCTTTGCGCCGGTCGCCGGCACGCTGCCGTTCGATCTGGAGCCTGCGAGCTTTCTGCTCGTGCAGACCGCGAAGGTGTCGAAATGAGCAGCGAGCCGGCCTTGATGTCGCTGACCGCGGTCGCCAAGGCGATCGCCGGCAAGAAGCGTTTCCTCGCGCGAGGTGACGCAATCCTGCCTCGACCGGATCGCGCAATGGCAGCCGCGGCTCAACGCCTTCATGGCGATCGAGGCGGACGCCGCGCTTGCCGCCGCGGATGCAGCCGACGCGGCGCTCGCGAAAGGCAACGTCCGCGGCGCGCTGCATGGCGTGCCGCTGGCGCACAAGGACATGTATTACGACGCCGGCAAGGTCGTGACCTGCGGCTCGAAGATCCGGCGCGATTTCGTCGCCACGACGACCTCGACCGCGCTGCAGCGCCTGAAGGATGCCGGCACGATCCGGCTCGGCTCGCTGCAGATGGTGGAGTTCGCCTACGGGCCGACCGGCCACAACGCGCATTACGGCGCGGTGCATAATCCCTGGAACGTCGATCACATCACCGGCGGCTCGTCGTCCGGCTCGGGCTCGCGCGGTCGCGGCGCGCCTGACCTTTGCGGCGCTGGGATCGGATACCGGCGGCTCGATCCGGATGCCCGCGCATTTCTGCGGCGTCACCGGATTGAAGACCACCGTCGGCCGCATCAGCCGCGCCGGCGCGATGCCGCTGTCGCAGTCGCTCGACACCGTCGGACCGCTGGCGCAAACGGTCGGAGGATTGCGCGCTGCTGCTGGGACTGATGGCGGGCGCCGACCCCGAGGATCCGACCGCGTCGACGCTGCCGGTGCCGGACTACATGGCCGCGACCGACGGCTCGATCAAAGGCCTCAAGATCGGCGTGCCCACCGCGTTCTATGTCGACGATCTCGATCCCGAAGTGGCGCGGATCCTCGACGAGACCATCGCCGTCCTCAAGAAGGAAGGCGCCGAGATCGTCAAGGTCGAGCTGCCGGACCAGCGCCAGCTCACCGCCGCCTGCCAGCTCGTGCTCGCGGTCGAAGCCGCCGCCTTCCACAAGCGATGGATGATCGAGCGTCCGCAGGATTACGGCCCGCAGGTGCTGATGCGGCTGCAGAACGGGCTCGCCATTCCCGCCGTGTCCTATCTCGAGGCGATGCGCTGGCGCGGTCCGGCGCTGGCGGCCTATCTCGCCGCGGTCGCCGGCACCGATGCCGTGATCGCGCCGGTCGCGCCGGTGCCGGCGCCGACCATTGCCGAGAGCGACGTCGGCAACAGCCTCGACGCCGAAGCCGTGATCCAGCGGCTGACGCGCTTCACCCGCCCGATCAATTATCTCGGCCTGCCGTCGCTTTCGATTCCCACAGGCTTCACCAGCAGCGGCTTGCCGGTCGGCATGCAGCTGATCGGCCGCGCCTTCGATGAAGCCATGCTGCTGCAGGATCGGCGCGGCGTTCCAGCGCGCGACCGATTTCCACGCAAGGGTGCCCAAGCTCGCATGACCAACCTCGTCGAGATCCGCGACCTCAACATCCGCTTCACCGGCGAGCGCACGGTGCATGCCGTGAACGATCTCTCGCTCTCGCTCGGCGAGGGCGAGGTGCTCGGCCTGCTCGGCGAGATCCGGCTCGGGCAAGAGCGTGACCTTGCGCGCGCTGATGCGGCTGTTGCCGAAGAAGCGGACGCAGATCTCGGGCAGCGTGAAGGTGCTGGGCCGCGACGTGCTGGCGCTCGAACGACGAGGAGCTGTCGGCGTTTCGCGGCCAGACCGTCTCGATGATCTTCCAGGAGCCGGCGCTGGCGCTCGATCCCGGTCTACACCATCGGCCGGCAGATCGCCGAAACCGTGATGCGCCACGAAGGCAAGAGCGAGAAGGAGGCGACGGCGCGCGCGCTGGAAATGCTGGAAGTGGTGCGGATTCCCTCCGCCAAACGCCGGCTCGATGCCTATCCGCACGAAATGTCCGGCGGCATGCGGCAGCGCGCGATGATCGCGCTGGCGCTGGCCTGCAAGCCGAAAATCCTGCTGGCCGACGAGCCGACCACGGCGCTCGACGCCACCGTGCAGATCCAGATCCTGCTGCTGCTGCGCGAATTGCAGCGCGAGTTCGGCATGTCCGTCATCTTCGTGACCCACGACATCGGCGTGGCGATCGAAATCTGCGACCGCGTCGCGGTGATGTATGCCGGCCAGATCGTCGAGCAGGGCACGCTTGCGCCAGATCGTGCGCTCGCCGGTGCATCCCTATGCGCGTGGGCTGCTGGCCTCGACCGTGCACGGCGCCAAGCGCGGCCAGCGGCTGGAGACCATCCCGGGCACGCCGCCTCGCTCGATCAAGGCGCCCGCGAGCTGCTCGTTCGCGCCGCGTTGCAGTTTTGCGCAGCCGCGCTGCATCGAGCGCTTGCCGCCCAACGTGCAGGTGTCGCCGGATCGGATCGCGCGCTGTGTGCTGGCCGAGCAAAGCTTCGCGACTGTCGCACTGGGACGCGTCCTCTCGCTTGCGGGAGCTGATACCCGAGTCACACCGTCGTATGGCGAGAGCTTACCTGGCCATCGACGATCACATGCACGGAGAGCGAGCCGTCGTCCGATGCACGAGAGTGACCTGCGCAGAGCCGATCCGTGGTCTTACCCGCCACAGTCCCGGATCGGCCCAGGTCTCGATCTGCGCCGGTCCCACGACCTGCTTCGGCTGATGGGGATTGAGCGTGCCCGCGCTCGCCGTCCAGTCCCTTGACAGGATCTGCATCGCGAACAGCTTGGCGTCGACCTCCGATTTGAAGGTGCGGGTCGAGCGGGCCATGCTCTCTGCGCAGTCTCGTCCGTCTTGTGCGGACCAAAAGTTACATACCAAATATCGCCATTCTTCATGCCGACACAACGCATGTGACGTAAAAAAGTTTCACTTCGCGGCGCAGTTGGACGGCGCGCGATTGCGGCTCGTCACATCGGACAGTGGGATAGGCTGTCACCCGCCAGCGCGGCAAACCTCGGGGGACGTCCGATGCATATTTCCAACGAAGGCATTCTCGTCGTTCTGTTTGTCGGACTGGTGGCCGGGCTGGCTGGCCGGCAAGATCGTGCGCGGCACCGGCTTTCGAGCATTATCGGCGACATCCTGGTCGGCATCGCCGGCGCGCTGCTCGCCAGCCTGCTGTTTCCCAAGCTCGGCATTCGTATCGGCACCGGGCTGATCTCCGAGATCGTCTACTCCACCATCGGCGCCGTCATATTGCTGTTGATCGTGCGGCTGATCCGGACTGGCGGGCGAATGTAGCGACGCTATTTCGCGCGGCCAACTGCCTCCACAATCCAGCGCCGGACCGCGGCGATCCGGCGGTCGCGCGCCTGCTCGGTGCGGGAGACGAGGTAGATCGTCTCGCTATGTGTCGGCCTCGAACGCAAAGGGCGCGATCAGCTTTTTGCCAAAGCCCGGCCGCGCCTTGATCAGCGGCGACATGCCGAGCGTGACGCCAAGCCCTTGTTCGGCGGCCTCCAGCATCGCCGGCACGCTGTCGAGCCAGAGATGTCCGCGCGGAGTGAGATGCGACAGGCCGGCCTCCTTGAGCCAGGCCGGCCACGCGCGCGGCTGTGTCGTCAGATGGATCAGCACCTGCGCGCGACAGATCTTCAGGCGCGCGCAATCCGGCTCTTGATCAAGCGCGGGCGCGCAGACCGGCAATCCCTTCACCGCGACCAGCGGCTCGAATTTCAGTCCCGTGGAATGCTCGCGGCCATAGCGGATCGCGACGTCGACGCGCGACGCGTTGAAGTCGGCATATTGATGCGTGGCCTCGATGCGCAGCGTCAAATGCGGGTTGCGCCGCTTGAAGTCCGGCAGCGCCGGGATCAGCACCGCGCTCGGTAAAGAACGGCAGCGAACTGATCCAGAGTTCGGAATTGGCGTCGCGGCGATGCCGCAGCATGTCGCGGCTGGCGTCCTGCAGCGCCGCCAGCGCGCCCGAGATTTTTGCGAAGATAGCGCTCGCCGTCGGCCGTCAGCCGAACCGAACGCGCGCCGCGCACGAACAGTTTGACGCCGAACTGTTCTTCCAGTCCGCGGATCTGATGGCTGATCGCCGACGGGCTCAGCGAAAGGTCGCGCGCCGCGCGGCGGAACTCAATTGC
>ERZ1370068.8275-contig-7143_pt1 | contig 65936 bp, 115 predicted proteins | sample MGYA00561227_ERZ1370068 | MGnify/ENA primary metagenome ERZ1370068 (study PRJEB38410, sample SAMEA6850437) | metagenome | study: Metagenomic assessment of the ecological functions of the soil: analysis of the soil microbiota associated with the... | reverse complement strand
ACGACGACGCGCTCGACCTGTTGAAAGCCTTCGCGGTCGACAAGGGGCCGGATATCTTCGTGCTGGCGCACGAGTGGACGGGCGCTTTCGCGGAAGCGGGCTACGCGCTGAATCCTCGAGGATCACATCACCAAGAATCCGGAGCTCTACGGCGACATCATCGTGCCGCTCTGGCAGTCGGTGAGCTACAAGGGCGCGCGGTACGGCGTGCCGCAGGACTCCGAGGTCCGCATGTATTTCCTGAACAACGACAAGCTCCGCAAGCTGGGCAAGACCGACAAGGAGATTGCCGCCCTGCCGGCCAAGGTGGACGCCGGCGAATTCACGGCGTACGACCTGTGCGATCTCGCCGGCCAGGCGGTGCAGAAGGGCGTCGTGAAATACGGGATCCTGCACCGGCCCAATGCGGGCCCCGACTTCCAGATGCTGATGGAAAGCTTCGGCCTCGTACCCTATGACAAGGAGGCGGCCAAGCTGCAGGCCTCGAAGGCCGCGCTCAAGGATTTCTTCACCTGGGTGAAATACTGCGTCGACAAGAAGGCGCTTTCCGCGACCAACACGTCGATGTCGTGGGACGCCATCGAGCAGGCTTCGTTTGCGCAGCGAAGAGGCGCTGGTCTTCTTCCACGGCGTCTGGCGCGTCACCGACCAGACCAAAGCGTGGAACCTGAAAGGCAAGGACGACTACCAGCGCAAGATCACCTGGATCAACGCGCCGGCGGGCAAGAAGGGCGGCAAGCCGTCCAATCTGTCGCACCCGATCGCCTACGCCGTGTCGGCCAAATCGAAGAACAAGGACCTGGCCGCCTACATCGTCGCGCTCGCCAGCCAGCCGATTCCCAACATGCGCCATTCCGGTGACGACGAACCACACGCCGATCAACTACGGCGGGCAGTCGATGCCGGAGGTCGTGGATAAAGGATGGGCGCTGGTGGCCGGCGACGCCGATGCTGAAATACGCGAGCTTCATGCCGAACCACCCGAAGATCGGCCAGTACAACGCGGTCATCTTCAAGGGCATCCAGGGTGTCGGAAACCGGCCGGCTCACCGCGCAAGCGGCGGCGGATTTCGTCGTCGACGAGCTTGCCAACGAGCTCGGCAAGGACGTGGTCATCAAGAACTAGAACGTCGGTACGCCTCGTGGATCGGGGAGGCTCGGAACAGAAGCTCGCTCCTCTTCCGGGCCCGGCCACGAGTTCGCCATGCCCGACTTCGCGCGCGCCCAGCTGCGACGACAGCGGATCAACTTCGCCCTGTTCCTCGGGCCGGCGCTGGTGCTGCTGGCCGTGTTCTTCGTCGCGCCGGTCGTCATCGACGTGGTCCTTGCGTTCACCGACATGGGCCGCACGCTGGCGGTCGGCAAGTTCACGCTCGAGAATTTCGAGCGAATGGTCACGCGCGACACGCGGCTGCTCGGCGCGCTTGGCATCACGTTCATCTTCGTCGTGACCACACTCGGGGTCTTCAACGTCACCTTCGCGCTGCTGCTGGCGCTGGTCACCACCGCCGTGCCGCAGCGGCTCGGCGCGTTCTTTCGCGCGGTGTGGCTGCTTCCCCGGATGAGTCCGTCCGTCGTCTATGCGCTGCTGTGGCTGTGGGTGGTCGACCCGAACGAGCGCGGCCTGCTCAATCAGATCGTCGTGCATGTCTTCGACATGCCGCCGATCGATCTGCGCAACAACCACCCGCTGCTGGTGATCATCCTGGCCAACGGATTCATCGGCGCCTCGCTCGGCATGCTCATCTTCACGTCGGCCATCCGCTCGATTCCCGAGCACCTGTTCCACGCCGCCCGCGTCGACGGCGCGGGATCGCTTGCCATCGTGCGTCACGTCACGCTGCCCGCGCTGCGCTGGCCGATCTCCTACATGACGATCCACCAGTCGCTCTCGCTGCTCGTGAGCTTCGAGTACATCCTGCTCATCACCGCCGGGGGTCCGTTCTACGACACCACGGTCTTCTCGCTCTATGCCTATCGGCGTGCGTTCGAGAGCGGCGAATACGCGCTATGGCGCGGCGCTCTCGCTCATCCTGGTCGTGATTGGCGTGGTGGCGGCGCTCGCGCTGTGGCGGCTGATGGACATGAAGCGGCTGCTGCAGCCGCCGCGGATCGAGGTGCATTGATGGCGACCGACCACGTCGATCGCCGGTGGCGCGCCCGCAGCGCGCACCGATTGGCAGCGCGCTTGCCCGCCGCACCTGGCGCACGCGGTTCACCGGGCAATCGGCGTTGCTCGCGTTCCTCGTGGTCGTCTCCGTGCCGATCATCCTGCCGTACTTCTGGATGGTCGTGATCGCCTTCACCGCCCGCACCGGCGGCGTTGGCAGCGACGTGCTGTGGACGGCCTGCGCGGTCATCGTGCCCGCCGTTCTCGTCTACAGCCTCGTCCACATGTCGGTGGCGTCGAGGGGACTGCGACTCGCGACCGGCCTCGTCCTGCTCGCGATTGCCGGGACGCTGCTCGTCGCGCTGGTCGGCGAACGGCTGCACCTCGATAATTTCCGCTTCCTGTGGCGCGCCGATTTCGTCGAGGAGCTGCGCTCGAAGGCAACGTCGGGCGCGCAGTTTCCGTCGGTCTGGAAGGCGTTCTTCAATTCGCTCGCGCTGGCGGTGTCGCAGACGGTGATCATCCTCACCGTGGCGTCGCTCGCCGGCTACTACATCTCGCGCTTTGCCTTCCGCGGGCGCAACGCCTTCCTCCAGGGGTTGCTCGTGCTCCACGCCTTCCCCGCGATGACGCTCATCATTCCGATCTTCCTGATGCTGTACTGGATCCACCTGCTCGACACGATCGTCGGCGTCATGCTGGTGCTGGCCGCGATCGAGCTTCCGTTCTACGTGTTCGTGATGAAGGGCTTCTTCGACGGCGTGCCCTGGGACATCGAGATGAGCGCGATGACCGATGGTGCGACGCGACGCCAGGCGTTTCGCCTCGTCGTGCTGCCGCAGGTGCGCGTGGGACTGATCGCCGTCGCGGTGTTCGCGTTCATCCGCGCCTGGGAGGAATACATCTTCGTCCGGACCTTCCTGATCGAGAACACGAACTGGGTGATGAGCCTGTACCTGTTCTGGGTGGCCGACGATGTGATGGGAGTCGACTATGGCATCGTCGCGGCCGTCGCGGTGTTCTACGTCCTGCCGAGTCTTCTCCTTTACGTGTTCTGCCAGAAATATCTGACGCAGATGACGATCGGCGGCATCAAGGGGTAAACCATGGCCCGTGTCGAACTGAAGAACCTGCGCAAGGAATGGGCTCGGCGCGACCGCGGCGGTCGCGGGTGTCGATCTCGCGATCGAGGATGGCGCCTTCGTGGCGGTGCTGGGGCCGTCGGGCTGCGGCAAGACGACGACGCTGATGATGCTCGCGGGCATCTACCAGCCGACCAGCGGCGACATCACGTTCGACGGCGCGCGGGTCAACGACGTCGAAGCGCGGGGCCGCAACGTCGGCATCGTGTTCCAGTCCTACGCGCTCTATCCCAACATGTCGGTGCTCGAGAACATCATGTTCCCGTTGCGCTTCAAGACGATCGAACGGCGCGAGGCCGAGCGCCGCGCGCGCGAGATCGCCGCGCTCGTGCGCGTCGACGGGCTGCTCGACCGGCGGCCGAGCCAGCTTTCCGGCGGGCAGCAACAACGCGTGGCGCTCGCCCGCGCACTGGTCAAGCGGCCGCATCTGCTGCTGCTCGACGAACCGCTGTCGAACCTCGACGCCGGGCTGCGGCTCACGATGCGCACCGAGATCCGCCGCATCCAGCGCGAACTCGGCGTGACCACGATCCTCGTCACCCACGATCAGATCGAAGCGACGACGATGGCCGACCGGGTGGTGGTGATGAACGGCGGCCGGGTCGAGCAGGAGGGCGCCGCCGAGGATCTCTACGAGCGTCCTGATACCTTGTTCGTCGCCAGCTTCATCGGCTCGCCGCCGATCAATCTCTTCGATGGCACCGCCGACGGCAGCGTGCTCAAGCGTGCACGAGGCAGAGCATCCCGCTGGCGGAATCGGTGCGCGGCCCGGTCGTCCTGGGGCTTCGGCCGGAGAGCTTGCAGGTGGTGGATGGCGGGATGCCTGCGCGCATCACCGCCGCCGAGCCGATGGGCCGGGAGGTGCTCTACACGGCCGACAGTGACTTCGGGGTCATTCGTTTTCTCGAGGCCGGCGCGGAACCCCGCCATCGCGAAGGCGACAACGTGCCGCTCGGCTTCGCTCCCGCGGGCGCGCTCATCTTCGACAAGGCGAGCGGCCGCCGGCTCGATGTGCGGATTGCGGCTTGATCTTCAATATGGCCATGCGAGCACAGACCAAGGTTCTGACCGCAATTGTCGGCAGCTATCCGAAGCCGCGCTATGTCTACAGGCAAAACGGTCGATCATTGCTCGACAGCTTTGGCTTTGCTTTCGACCGGCGCCAACAAGAACTCGGGCCAGCCGAATTTGCAAGACTGCTGGACAAGGCAGCGCTTTCGGCTATCGAAGACCAAAACCGGGCAGGCATCGACATCATGACCGACGGTGAAGAACGACGCGGCCACTATGTGCTGCACATCGTCAACAAGCTGGATGGCATCGACGCCTGCAACCGGAAACGCATTTCCATGCGAGGCGGAACGACGGAGCAGGACGCACCCACGGGTCATCGGCAAGATCAAGTACAAGGGGCCCATGGTTCTGGATGAGTTTCTGTTCACCAGGAAGCATGCGAAGGGCATCGCCAAGATAGGCCTTCCCGGGCCCAGCACCGTGGCCGATTGCGTGGCGGACGAACATTATGATGGCGATCGAAAGCAGCTTGCCTTCTGACTACGCCGACGCGATTCGTCACGAAGTCGCAGCGCTCATCGCGGCCGGATGCCAGATCATCCAGTTCGACGATCCGGTGCTCCTGCGCTATCCGGAAGCGGCGCAAGCCTGGGGGCTGCAGGCGCTCGAACGCTTGCTTCGCAGGACTCGAGGACCGCGCGACGTTTGTCGTGCATATTTGCCGCGGTTATCCGAACAAGCCGCTGGAGCGAAAGGCATCGCCTATAAGGCGAATCAGGATTATTACCGCGATATCCTGACCTGGCTGTCCGAGTCCAAGCTGGACGTCGTTTCGATAGAGGGGCGGCAAGCAAGCTGGATGTCTCCATATTGAGCGCAATCGGCAACAAGACCGTCATGCTAGGCGTCATCGATGTCGGCGAGAACGAAGTCGAAAGTGTGGAGTCCCTGGTAGCGCGCGCCAACGAAGCCCTCCACTTCGCGCCGAAAGAGCAACTGATTCTGGCACCGGACTGCGGCATGCTGGAGCTGACTCGCGCGAGCGCCAGAAAAAGCTCATGAACCTGTCGCTGGCGGCTCGCGCGGTCAACGAGGCGTGAAGGTCGTCACCTACAACATCCAGTACGGGCTCGGCAAAGACAACCGCTACGACCTCGCTCGCATCGCCCGCGAGATCGAGGACGCCGACGTCATCGCCCTGCAGGAAGTGGAGCGCCATTGGCAGCGCTCGGGTTGCGTCGACTCCGCTGCCGTCCTGAGTACACAGCTTCCCGAGCATCACTGGGTCTACGGTGCCAATCTCGATATGGATGCCAGCTATCGCGACGCGGAAGGCCGGCTCGTCAATCGGCGCCGGCAGTTCGGCACGATGATTCTGTCGCGACTGCCGATCGTGTCGTCGCGCAACCACATATGCTGCCGAAGTACGGCACGCTCACTCAGCACAGCATTCAGCAGGGCGCGCTCGAAGCGGTCATCGTGACCGAGCGCGCGGGCCCCGTCCGCATCTACTCGGTGCACCTGAGCCATCTGAGCCCGGCCACGCGGCTGCCGCAAGTCGAAGCGCTGCTCGACATCCACGCGCGCGCCGAGCGAAGGCGGGCGTGGTGCGGCGGACATCCTGACCCAGCCGCCGGCTGGACCGGAAGGCGAGATGCCGCCGATGCCACCAGGACGCCATCCTGCTGCGGCGACTTCAACTTCGACTGGGATGCGCCGCGAGTACGCTCAGCATCGTCGGACCCCTGTGAGCGAGCGCGATACGGTCGCCTCAATCGACTTGACCGGATTCGTCGACGCCTGGGTCGCAGCCGGACATCGGGAAGACGAAGGCGCGACAATTCCCGCGGGGAAGCGGATCGACTACTGCCTGGTTTCCGCGACGCTCGCGCCTCGCGTCCGGTCGTCGTCGTGGATCGACGCCAACGCAACAGGATCCGATCACTATCCCTCTGGACGAAAATCGATCTGTCTGTAGCAGCAACGCGAGATTTCCTGACCTCCGCGAGCGCGTCGGCACTGCGGAAATCCTGCGGGGCGAACTGGCGGCCGGGAGCTGCGTTGGTCGAGGATTCGTCGGTCGCGCCGAGATCACTGCGGCTCGATACGCGTTACCAACAACCGACAGTGATGTCCATCAGTAGCGGCGTCGAACGACGCTTCGGTGACGCCATACGACACCCGCTCGGCGGCGGATTAATCGGTCGACGCAACAGCTTGATGGAATCGTTGAGCTGGTGTTTCGTAGTCGCAGCGTCTTCCTCGGCCGTTCGTTTAGGCGCCGAGCGATCGCGTTGAGCTTGGATTGCGAATAGCCCGACAGGTCGATCCCCTTTGGGAGATATTGCCTCAGAAGGCCATTCGCATTCTCATTTGACCCGCGCTGCCAAGGGCTCCGCGGGTCACAGAAGTAGACCTTGATGTCGGTGGCCAGCGTAAAGCGTTGATGGTCAGCCATCTCTTTGCCGCGGTCCCAGGTCAGCGATCTGTACAACTCGTGGGGTAGTTTCTGCGCGTGCTTGATGAGGGCGTTAACGACCGTCTCAGTATCCTTCTTTCCTACCTTCGCGAGCATGACGTAGCGTGATTGACGTTCAACGAGTGTCGCGATCTGGCTGTTCTTGCTGCCGAACAACAGGTCACCTTCCCAGTGGCCAGGAAGCGCGCGATCTTCGACTGCAGGGGACGCTCGCTGATCGATACCGCGTCAGTGATTTGCCCATGGATACTGGTCTTTTGCGTATGGTGTCGCGAACGACGCATGCCGCGGGTGCGCCGCAAATGCGCCATCAGCTCCTTCTTCAGAGCGCCGCGTGCCTGGATGAACAGGCTGCGATAGATCGTCTCGTGGGACACCTGAAAGGCTTCGTCATCAGGAGTGGGCACGCTTCAACCAGCCAGCAACTTGCTCGGGCGACCACTCGAGGCGCAGCTTACGTGCCACGAGGTGAGCCAGCGCTCGGTTCTGCACCAGTTTACAGACCTTCGGGCGACAACCTCGATCCCACGCCGCCTGGTCCGCCTGGCTGGCTCGATAGCCTTGCGGGCCATCATTGCGTCGAATCTCGCGACTGATCGTAGACGGCGCTCGGCCGAGCGCCGCCGCGATAGCGCGGATCGACTTGCCTGCCACCATGCCGCGAGAGATCTCTTCTCGCTCGATCAAGGTCAATGCCAATCGTGATCGCTGCCGCTCGGTTGGGCGTATCCCGCCCGACTCAGCCAGAGATGCCTTGGATCGACGAGTGATATCGATCAAACAGCCGGGCGATCTGGTGAAGCGTCTCACCCTTCCGCCAACGCTCCCAGATGAGCGCCCGTTGGCTGGCCGAGTAGTAAATGCGCGGTCTTTGCTTCATCTGCAACACTCCTTCCGCCGCAATGGCGTCTGGTGTGTTGCATCACCAGTTAGATCCGCCGCCGATCTCGGCCAGTCGAGGGCAACGATGGACCGACCTGCTGACAGATCGAAGGGTGGGATACGACACTTGAGTGAACCCGGCGCCGCGACTGGCGCGATGCGTCAGAGCGGATACAACGGCCAACGCGCGTTCGAGCACGCACGCGACGTGGACCGCTGCGCGCGCGCCAGGCCCGCGCGTCCCATCGGCGATTTGATGCCGGCAGCTCGTGCCGTCGGCGACGATCAGCGTGTCGGCCGCCCCCGCCCGCACTGCCGGCAGCAGCGACAACTCGGCCATCCGCATCGAGACATCGTAGTGCGCCGCGTCGAAGCCGAAGCTGCCGGCCATGCCGCAGCAACTCGATTCGATCACGTCGGACGCGCAATCCGGAATCAGTCTCGAGCACCGCTTTGGCGGGCGCCGACCGCGTCGAACGCTTTCTGGTGACAATGACCGTGCAGCAGCGCGCGCGTCTCCGGAAGCGATCGCAACGGCAACGTCAGCCGCGCCCGCAGCGCTGTTCCGCCGCCAGAAACTCCTCGAACAGGAACGCTCGCGCGGACAGACGATCCGCCGCGTCACCCAGACCCAGCACCAGGAATTCGTCGCGCAAGCGATAACGAGGCACGCCGGCTCGAGACCCGACGATCGGCGTCCCACGTTCGACAAAACCGCCGAGCGCCGCCAGCATCCGTCATGCGCTTCGCGCCTCGCTTGTTCGACCCTTCCCGCGGCCAGATACGTCCGCCCGCAGCACAACGGTCGCGCAGGTTCGGCGTCGTCCGCCGCCGCACGCGCGACATGAACGCGATAGCCGGCGGCCTCAGCACGCGCAGCGCCGCACGCGCGTTATCCGGCTCAAGAGATAGTTGGTGAACGTGTCGACGAATAGAACGACGTCCGCGCTCGATGCTGCAGACGCGCTATCGGCATTTCGTCCGCGCAGGAACGTGTCACGCCGCCAGCGCGGCAACGACCGCTGCCGCGCGACACCGAGCCAGCGTTCGCCGATCCACGCTGCGCCGAGGCAGCGTTTCGCGCAAGTTGGAAAGCCACGGCAACCGCGCCGCCCACTGGCGCCCAGCGCGGCAAATCGGCGATCCAGCGCTCCCTTGCGCGTCAGCCCATGCACTTTTCGCCAATGGTGCAGGAACTCGATCTTCATCTTCGCCATGTCGACGCCGGTCGGACATTCGCGCCGGCAGCCCTTGCAGCTGACGCACAGATCCATCGCCTCGCGCACCGCGTCGGACGCCGAGCGCGTCGGGGCCGAGCTGTCCCGACAAGCGCGAGCCGCAGCGTGTTCGCGCGGCCGCGCGTCAGATGCTGCTCGTCTCGCGTGACGCGGAAGCTCGGGCACATCGTGCCGGCGTCGAATTTCCGGCAGTGGCCGTTATTGTTGCACATCTCGACCGCCTTGCCGAATCCGCGTGCGGGATCGCCGCCGCTGCCGGGCGCGGTCAACGTATCGGCAGCAGGATCGCTGTGCACGTCCCACGCCGACCAGTCGAGCGCCGGCTCGAGCGGCAGCGTCCGGTAGTGCGGCGGAAAGCGGAACTGCGACTGCATCGTCCATCCGCTTCGCGCGGACGATCTTGCCCGGGTTCATCATTCCGTCGGGATCGAACAGGTCCTTGATCTCCTCGAACGCGCGCGTCAATCGCGAGGCCGAATTGCCACGCGACCCATTCGCTGCGAACGAGGCCGTCGCCGTGCTCGCCGGAAAATGCGCCCTTGTATTCGCGGACCATCGCGCCCGCTTCCTCGGCGATCGCGCGCATTTTTGCGGCGCCGTCCGTTCGCATGTCGAGGATCGGCCGCACGTGCAGCGTGCCGACCGACGCGTGGGCGTACCACGTGCCACGCGTTCCGTGCTTGGCGAACACCTGCGTCAGCCGATCGACGTAATCGGCGAGATGCTCGAGCGGAACCGCGCAGTCCTCGATGAACGAGACGGGCTTGCCGTCGCCCTTCATGCTCATCATGATGTTGAGCCCGGCCTTGCGCACGTCCCAGCAGCGCTTTTGTGCGACCGGCATCGGTCATTGCGCACCACGCTACCGGGCAGTCCAAGGTCGCCCATCAGCTCGGCGAGATTGCGCGAGCTTCGTCACGCCGGCTGCGTCGCCGATGAATTCCACCAGCAGGATCGCCTCCGGCGCTCCGACCAACGCCGCCTCGATGACCGGCGCGGAACGCGGGATTGCCGCGTGCCAAGTCGATCATCGTGCGGTCGACCAGCTCGACGGCCGTCGGTCCGAGCGCGACGATAGTCCGCGCGCACTCCATCGCGCGATGGAGCGTCGGAAAACTGACGACACCGAGCGTGCGATGCGGCGGCAGCGGCGCGAGCTGCAACGTGAGCGATCGCGTCCAGGCGAGCGTGCCCTTCGCTGCCGACCAACAGATGCGCCCAATTGACGCTGCCGTCTGCAGCGTAGGGCCGCTCGCTTTGCGGGGCGAACACGTCGATGTTGTAACCGCCGACGCGCCGCATCACCTTCGGCACCTGCCGGGCGATCTCGTCGTTTTCGCGCGCTCCGATCGCGCGCAATCGGCTCTGCAACTCGCGCACGCGCGGCGATGCGACTGGCAGCGTCGCCGTCGGGCCCGAAGCGTGCCTCGGTGCCGTCGGCGAGCGTCGCGTCGATCGCGGCGACGTTGTGCACCATGTTGCCGTAGCGGATCGAGCGCGAGCCGCAGGAGTTGTTCCCTGCCATGCCGCCCAGCGTCGCCTGCGCCGACGTGCTGACGTCGACCGGAAACCAGACACCGCGCGGCTTCAGCGATTCGTTCAGCCGGTCGAGGACGACGCCGGGCTCGACGTTGACCGTCATAGCCGCGCGGTCGAAGCGCGCCGATGCGATCAGGTACTTGCTGTGGTCGATGACGAGCGCGGCACCGACCGTCTGGCCGCACTGAGAGCTGCCCGCGCCGCGCGGCAGTACGGGCACACGCATTTCGCGGCACACGTCGAGCGCGGCCCGCACGTCGTCGTGCGTGCGCGGCACCAGCACGCCGAGCGGCTCGACCTGGTAGATCGAAGCATCGGTCGCGTAGCGCCCGCACGACGCGGCGTCGAACAGGAGTTCTCCGGCGACGACCTTGCGCAATCGGGCGGCGAGATCGCCGCCGCCGCGTTGCGCGTGGAAAACGAGAGGTTGCGCGAGCGGCGCGTTCATGGTGATCGAGACCGGCGCAAATGATACGCCACCGAGAGCCGTCGAGGCCCGTGGTTGCGGGTGGCGCGGCAAACCGATTAGCATGGGGTCTTTCCACTCCCGACGACCGCCGCGCACAAGACGGCGGACCGGACGCAGGACTAAAGTCATGCTCACGCTCGACAGCCATCCTTCCGGCCGCCATTTCCTGCAGATTCCCGGACCCACCAACGTGCCCGACCGCGTGCTCCGCGCGATCGACCATGCCGACGATCGATCATCGCGGGCCGGAGTTCGCGCGCGCTCGCCAAGACGGTGCTCGCCGGCATGAAGCGCGTGTTTCAAGACCGACGGCTCACGTCGTCATCTATCCGTCGTCGGGCACCGGCGCGTGGGAAGCTGGCGCTCGTCAACACGCTGTCGCCGGGCGATCGCGTGCTGATGGCCGAAACAGGTCATTTTGCGACGTTGTGGAAGCGGCTCGCCGAACCGGCTCGGGCTCGACGTCCGGTTCGTGCCGGGCGATTGGCGCCACGGCGCTGCGTCCGTCCGCAATCGAGGGCGAGCTCCGCAACGATCCGCGCACGCGATCAAGGCCGTGTGCGTCGTGCACAACGAGACGTCGACCGGCGTAGTAAGCAACATCGCCGCCGTGCGTGCTGCGATCGATCGGACCGGCCATCCCGCGCTCTTCATGGTCGACACGATCTCCGTCGCTCGCGTCGATCGACTACCGGCACGACGAGTGGAAAGTCGACGTCACCGTCGCCGGCTCGCAAAAAGGCCTGATGCTGCCGCCCGGGCTGTCGTTCAACGCGATCAGCGCGAAGGCGCTCGCCGCATCGAAGACCGCGCAATTGCCGCGCTCGTATTGGGATTGGAACGAGATGCTGGCGATCAATGCCAGCGGCTATTTCCCCTACACGCCGGCGACCAATTTATTGTACGGTCTTCACGAGGCGCTCGAAGATGTTGTTCGCCGAAGGCTTGGACCACTGTATTCGCGCGGCACGATCGCGCCTGGCCAAGCGACGCGGCGTACGCCGGTGCGCGCGCATGAGATCTCGAAATCCTGTGCGCCGATCCCGCAGAGTACAGCGCGTCGCTGACAGCGATCGTAGTACCCGACGGCCACAACGCCGACGCGTTTCGCAAGATCGTGCTCGATCGCTACGACATGTCGCTCGGCCAGGGCCTGGAAGCAAGTTGTCCGGCAAGATCTTTCGAATCGGGCACCTGGGCTGGTTCAACGACTTGATGCTATGCGGCACCGCTGGCCGGCGTCGAAATGGGCCTCGGAGCTCGCGAGCATTCCCCATCGCAAAGGGCGGGCTTCAGGCGGCGATGGACTTTCTCACGCAAAGACGCCGGCAACATCGCTCGCGCGCGCGGCATAACACTTAGTATTGGCCATAGGAGGATAGGAAAATGAACAAGTTCGTTGAGAACAGCGGGCGCATTGACGATCACTGCTGGCGAGCGTCCCGGCCGTCGCGTGGGAGCCCACGAAGCCGGTCGAGATCGTCGTTGCCGCCGGCGCCGGCGGGGCGCTTCCGACCAGATGGCGCGAATGATGCAGGCCGCCATCCAGAAGAACAATCTGATGAAGCAGCCGATGGTCGTCTCGCTCAAGGGCGGCGCATCCGGCGCCGAGGCGCTGATGTACATGAAGTCGAGCGAAGGCGACCCCAACAAGGTGCTGATCGCCTATTCGCTGATCTACATGCTGCCGCTCGCTGCCGAAGATTCCGTTCAACTGGCGCGACTTGACGCCGGTCTCCGTGATCGCGATGGATGAATTCGTGCTGTGGGACAACGTGACGCTGCCGTACAAGAATCGGTGAAGGAGTTCGTGACCGCGGCCAAGGCTGCCGACCCGCCGTTCAAGATGGGCGGCACCGGCTCGAAGCGCGAGGATCACGTTCTCACCGTGTTCATGGAAAGAAGACCGGCGCCAAGTTCGCCTACCTGCCCTATAAATCGGGCGGCGAGGCGGCGACCCAGCTTGTCGGTAACCACACGGCGTCCAACGTCAACAACCCTTCGGAGAATCTCGAAGTCTGGCGCGCCGGGCAGGTCCGCGCGCTCTGCGTGTTCGACAAGGAACGGATCGCCTACAAGACCAAGGTCACCGACACCATGTCGTGGAACGATATTCCACGTGCAAGGAAGAAGGACTCGACGTGCAGTACCTGATGCTGCGCGCCATGTTCCTTCCGGGCAAGGTGACGCCCGACCAGACTGCGTTCTATGTCGATCTGTTCAAGAAGCTCGACGCAGACCGCGGAATACAGGGACTACATGGAAAAGCAGGCGCTCAAAGCCGGTATTCCTCACGGGCAAGGACATGCTGACGTTCCTCGAAGAAGGACGATACGCTGAACAAGAGCCTCATGATCGAGGCCGGCTTCGTCGCCCAATAGACCTAACAAAATTCGGCACTTGCGACTGTTGGACTCGCGACTCCCCGCGCAGGGGAGAGGTCGTCTCGACTACGTGCCATTTCTGTGAACAGCACCATGCCGACGTCCGAAACCGAGATCGTCGTCGACGATCCGACCGCGCCGGCTGACGACTCGCCGGCGGTGACCACCACTCGCACCGTCGAGGTGGTCGTGTACTTGCTGCTCTTCAGCGCTTGCGGTACTCCTTGGCTTCGACAATTGGCGCAGCGGCATGGGATGGGCGAAGGATGGCCCGCAGACCGGATACGTGCCGTTCTATCTGTGCGTCATCCTCGCCGGCGCCTCTGCTGTATGGCCTCGGAGTCGCGTTCCTGCAGGCGCGCAGAAGCTGTCGAAGACCTTCGTCACCCGCGACCAGCTTCGGCGCGTCCTGCAGGTCTTCGTTCCGACCTTTCTCTTCTGTGCTGCTGACGCAGTGGCTCGGCCTCTACGTCGCGAGCTTCCTGCTGGTCGCGGGCTTCATGCGGTTCGTCGGGCGCATCGCGCTGTGGAAATCGCTGCTCACGAGCTTCCTGTTCGCGGTCATCATGTTTGCCACGTTCGAGATCGCGTTCGACGTCATCATGCCCAAGGGTCCGATCGAAGCGCTCTTCGGCTTCTAGCCGCGTCGACAACGCGATGGAAGCCCTGACCCTCCTGCTTCACGGCTTCGCCGTCCTGCTGACGTGGAAGACGCTGGCGCTGATGATGGTCGGCCTCGTGCTCGGCATCTTCGTCGGCGTGCTGCCGGGGCTGGGAGGACCGAACGGTGTCGCGATCCTGTTGCCGCTCACGTTCACGATGGACCCGACGTCCGCCATCGTGATGCTTTCGTGCATCTATTGGGGCGCGCTGTTCGGCGGCGCGATCACGTCGATTCTGTTCAACATTCCGGGCGAGGCCTGGTCGGTGGCGACCACCTTCGACGGCTATCCGATGGCCCAGCAGGGAAAGGCGGCGGAGGCGCTCACCGCGGCGTTCACATCGTCATTCATCGGCTCGCTGGTCGCCGTGCTGTTGATCACGTTTCTCGCACCGCGCATCGCGTCCTTCGCGCTGCGGTTCGGGCCGCCGGAATTCTTTGCCGTCTATCTGCTGACCTTCTGCTCGTTCGTCGGCCTCGGGCGCGAAGAGAAGCACAAGACCGTCATCTCGATGGCGCTCGGCCTGCTGCTGGCTGCCATCGGCATGGACACCGTCTCCGGCCAGTTGCGCATGACCTTCGGCTTCGACCCGTTGTTGCGCGGCGTCAACTTCTCTGGTCGCGGTCATCGGACTATTCGGCATCAGCGAGATCCTGCTGACCATGGAGGAGCGGCTCGCGCTGCGCGGTCATTCGGCGAAGATCAGCCTGCGCGTCGTCCTGAAAGTGTGGAAGGAACTGCCGCGCTACTGGGTGACGCTGTTGCGCTCGTCCGCGATCGGTTGCTGGCTCGGCATCACGCCCGGCGGCGCGATCGCGGCCTCGTTCATGGGCTACAACCTGGCCAAGCGCTTTTCCAAGGATCCGGCGAGCTTCGGCAAGGGACGCATCGAGGGCGTGTTCGCGCCCGAGACGGCGGCGCACGCGTCCGGGACCTCAGCCTTGCTGCCGATGCTGGCGCTGGGAATTCCCGGCTCCGGCACGGCGGCGATCCTGCTCGGCGGCCTGATGGTCTGGGGTCTCAATCCCGGCCCGCTGCTGTTCGTCGAGCACAAGGACTTCGTCTGGGGTCTCATCGCCTCCGATGTATCTCGGCAACGTCGTCGGGCTCGTGATCGTGCTGACCACGGTGCCGATCTTCGCCGCCATCCTGCGCGTTCCGTTCGCCGCCGTCGCGCCGATGATCGTCGTGTCCTGCGCCATCGGCGCCTTATGCCATTCAGAACGCCATGTTCGACGTCTGGCTCATGCTGCTGTTCGGCGTCGTCGGCTACGTGTTCAAGAAGATCGGCATACCGCTTGGCGCCGTTCACGCTCGCACTGGTGCTGGGCAACCGCGCCGAGGACGCGTTCCGCCTGTCGATGATCGGGGCGGGCGGCGACTATGCGCGTGTTCTGGTCGAATGGCCTCGTCGGCTCGATCACCACGCTGGCATTCGTCGCTGCTGTTCTGGCCGGTGATTGGCAAGATTTCGAAAGGCGCGGGACGCATCTGGCGACCGGCCAAGACCTGAATCAATGAGTCGAATGCGATAGTCGGTAACGACTGCGCACTGGACGTGCGGGCCGATCGCGACTGGTTGTCCTCAACCGTCCGGAGAAGCTGAACTGCGCTGACCAAAGCCGATGTGGCGATCGCTGGGTGAGGCGATCGAGCAGATTGTCGGCCGACGACGGCGTCCGCTGCGTGATCGTCCGCGGCGCCGGCGAGAAGGCATTCTCGCCCGGCAACGACATCGCGGAATTCGCAACCGAGCGCGCTAACAAGGCGCAGGCGATCGAGTACGGCCGCGTCATGCACGCGACCGCGGCGCGCGCTCGCCGCTGCCGGCATCCGCTGGTCGCGCAGATCCACGGCATCTGCGTCGGCGGCGGACTGGAGATCGCGGCGCTCGTGCGATCTGCGGATCTGCGGCGACATCGAGCCGCTTCGGCGCGCCGATCAAGAATCTCGGTCTCGTGATGGCGTACCCGGAAATGGCGCCGCTCGTGCGCCTCGCGGGCACCGACGTCGCGCTCGAGATCCTGCTCGAAGGCCGCATTTTCGACGCGCCGGAGGCGAAGGAGAAGCGCCTGGTCACGCGCGTGGTGCCGGACGAGCGATGTCGCGACAGAAGCCCGTGCCGACGGCGCAGCGCATCGCCGACGGCGCGCCGCTCGTCGCGCGCTGGCACAAGAAGTTCGCGCGGCGCCTGGCCGATCCGCGACCGCTCACCGGCGCCGAGCTGCGACGAGTGCTTCGACTGTTTCGACACCGAGGACTTCCGCATCGGCTACGCGCGCGTTTCTGGCCAAGCAGAAGCCGGAGTTCGTCGGACGATGAGTCGTAGACGCATCGACGCGACGCCGACGCACACCGGGACCGCTCGCCGGCATGCGCGTGCTCGAGCTCGCGCAGATCATGGCCGGACCGACGTGCGGGATGATGCTCGCCGACATGGGCGCCGACGTCGATCAAGGTCGAGAAGCTGCCGGGCGGCGACGACGCGCGCGGCTATCGCGAGCCGCGGATCAACGGCGTCTCGGCGCCGTTCCTGATGCTGAACCGCAACAAGCGCGGCATCGCGCGTCAATCTCAAGCATCCGCAGGGTCGCGAGATCCTGCTGCGCCTGGTGCGGGACGCCGACGTGCTGACCGGAGAACTACCGCCGCGGCACGCTCGAGAAGCTCGGCCTCGGCTACGACGTGCTGGCGACAGGCGAATCCGGGGCTCATCTACTGCGCGGTCTCCGGCTACGGCCGCGACGGCCCGCTGCGCGGACAAGGGCGGCTTCGACCTGATCGCGCAGGGCTTCGCCGGCTTGATGTCGATCACCGGCGAGCCCGGACGGGCCGCCGGTCAAGACACGGCAATCCGGTCGCCGACATCAACGCCGGATCTCTCGCCGTCGACCGGCATCGCTCGCCGCGTACGCGCACAAGCTGCAAGACCGGCAGCGGCCAGATCGTCGACACGTCGCTCGCTGGAGGCGGCGCTGCAGCAGACCTACTGGCATGCCGCGATCCATTTCGCGACGGGCGCGTCGCCCGGGCCGAGCGGCTCGGCGCATCTGCTGACCGCGCCCTACCAGGCGTTTCGCGCGAGCGACGGCTGGATCAACATCGGCGGCGCCAACCAGGCGAACTGGGAGCGCATCGCCGACGTGCTGGGCCATCCCGAGTGGCGCGACGATCCGCGCTTCGCGACCAACTCGGCGCGCATGCAGAATCTCGACGCGCTCGCGTCGCTGCGATGGACGCCGTGCTCGGCACGCGCACGAAGGCCGAGTGGATCGCCGCGTTCGACGCCGCCGGCGTTCCGGTCGGGCCCGTGCACTCGATCGGCGAAGCGCTCGCGCATCCGCAGACGCTCGCGCGCGGCATGGTCGTCGATCTCGTGCATCCGGAGGCCGGCCCAACGAAGCGCTCTCGGCTGCCCGATCCACTTTTCTCGGCGACGCCGACGCGCGATCACGCGCCCGGCGCCGCATGCTCGGCGAGCACACGCGCGAGGTGTTGTGCGAATGGCTTCAGTGACGCCGATGTCGATGCGCTCACGCAGATAGGCGTATGTCGTCGAGATGCAGAGCAGTCCGCTGCCGAATAATCGGCGCATCACGCAAGAAAGGACGACCAGATGTTCCCGCAACCTGCGCTCCGTCGTCGCTGCTCGCTTTCGCCTCGCCTCCGGTCGGGACCCGGCCGCCGACGAGAAGCCCGCACCAGCGCCGCCCACGCCACCACCCGATGCACGCGCGAGCATCGTCAATTCGACTTCTGCTGGCTGGGCGAATGGACGGTCCGCGATGCTTCAGGCAAGGTCGTGGGCGAGAACCGAATCAACAGTCGCACAAGGGCTGCGTCCTCTAATAGCTGACCGGCGTTGGGGCTTCACCGATCGAGCCTCAATACGTACGACGCCGATCAGCGGAAGTGGCACTAAGACCTGGGTCGACGTCAGCGTGGACTGCCGCTGCTCGACGGCGAATTCCGCGACGGCAGGATGACACCACCGGAAAGTCAGCACTGACGCCAAGGGATCGTCACGTTACAACGGATCACCTGGACGCCGCTCGGACGGGCGCGTGCGTCAGCTCTGGAATCGTCGATTGGACGCGGCTAAATTGACGACGGCTCGACGGCTACTACACGAAGATCAAAGGCTGAGGCGGAAAGCGCATGGTGGAAACGATCCGGTTTCTCACCGAGCGCGGCGTTCCCGTCATGGCGCATGTCGGACTGACGCCACAGGCGATCACCACCATCGGCTCGTTTCGTGCGCAGGGCGCGCGATGAATCCGACTGGGCCCGGATCGAGGAGGATGCGATCGCGGTCGCGCAGGCGGGCGCGCTTCTCGGTCGTGATCGAAGCGGTCGGCGGAACCGCTTGCCTGCAAGCTCACGGGCGTGCGTGACGGTTCCGACGATCGGCATCGGAGCCAGTGTTGCCTGCGATGGACAAATTTTGGTGCTCGAGGACATGCTCGGGCTTCTCGCCGCGCGTGCCGAAGTCTCCGTCAAAACGCTATGGCACGCTCGGTCCCGGCATCGAAAGCGCGATTTCCGACTATGCCTCCGAGGTCCGCGCGCGGAGCTTTCCCGGGCCGGAGCACGTCTATCCAATGAAAGCGCAAGAAGGCGTAAGGCTCTGAAATATTAACGATTGCGGCCTTTGGCTTTGCCTTAGGCGCGCCACATCGTTAGGTTACGCGCAATTCGGGCCCGGGGTGGGCTAGGCGGTTGGGAACCATCGTGGCCGATATTTTCATGAAGTGGACGAAGAAGTCCGGCGCGACCAGCTCAGGAAGCTGTGGGACCGCTATGGCATTTATCTGATCGCCCTCGCTGCTTGATCGTCGCCGGCATGGCTGGCTGGCGCGGGTACGAATATTGGGTTGCGAAGGCCGCCGCCGCGGGCGCGGAATTTGAGGCGGCGATCGCCTTGAGCGAGCAAGGCAAGCAGGCCGAGGCCGAGGCAGCCTTCGCGAGGGTGAGCGACCGAGGCGCCGGCCGGCTATCGCGTGCTCGCGCGCATGCGCGCGGCAGGCGCGCTTGCGCAATCCAAGCCGGCGGACGCTGTGAAAGCCTATGACGAAATTTCTGCTGACACTTCGCTCGGGACCATCTGGCAGGATCTGCCGCGGTGCGCGCGGGATTGCTGCTCGTCGACACGGCGCCACTTGGCTGACCTGCGGCGGCGGCTCGACCCGGTTGCCGAACCGACGCGGAGTTTCCGCCACACGGCGCGTGAGTTGCTCGCTTTGTCAGCTTGGCGGAACCACGACGTCGCCGCTGCCCGCAAATATCTCGACGTGATTGCAGGCGATGCCGAGAGCCCGATCGGCGCCCGCGCGCGTGCGATGTCCTGGTCGGCGTTGATCACAGCGGATGGAAAGAGCTGAACGCATGCGCGCAAGTTCTCGAATCGTTATGCTTGCAACGCTTGCGCAACCTACTGGCGCTTGCCGGTTGCGCGGATTTCGATCCGGACAAGCTCGACGTGTTTGGCCTCAACGAAAAGAAGAAATTGCCGGGCGAGCGCAAGGAGCTGCGTTTCCCGGGGCGTGCCGGCGTACTACGCACAGGAATCCCACCCGAATATGTGAAAAGGCAACTCACCCTCCGCCGGAAACCGCGCAAGCTTTCGCGGGCTCCCGCGCCTGGGCAGAACAAGGCCGCGGAGGAGGCTGAGCCGGAGAAAAAAGCCGCCGCAGCGGAGCCCGAACCGAAAACCAAAGCCGAAGCGCGCCGCAAACCGCGCACGGCGTCGCAGCAGCCCGCGCAGGCCGCGGGCCAACCGCAGCCAGCAAATGGCGCCATGGCCCCAGCAGAACCCACAGCCGCGCACGCAACAGCCCCAATCACCGTGGCCGGCGCAGGGCAGACTACGACGGCACCCTGGCCGTCGTCGCCGCAGCCCGGCACCTTCTCGCGCTGACACGTGTAGCACGGGCTAAAACCCGCCGCCTTGTGCGGCCGAAACGAGTTATTGTGTGCCATTCACAGTCGCCATCATCGCCGGTCGCCCCAATGTCGGCAAGTCGACCCTCTTCAACAGGTTGGTCGGCCGCCGGCTGGCGCTCGTCGACAACAGGCCGGGCGTCACCCGCGACAGGCGCCGCGAGGGAAGCGCGGACTCGGCGATATCGACTTCACCGTGATCGATACCGCCGGACTGGAGCAGTCCGCTCCTGAAAGCCTGTCCGGCCGCATGCGGGCCCAGACCGAAGCAGCCATCGAACCAGGCCGATGCCGTCTTCTTCATGATCGACGCGCGCGCCGGGCCGATTCCTGCGGATCATGCGTTCGGGGATGTCGCGCGCAAATCCGGGCAAACCGGTCGTCCTCGTGGCCAACAAGAGTGAGGGCACGTCCGGCGAAGCGGGTCGGCTCGAGGCCTACGCTCTCGGTCTCGGCGAGCCGATACCTATCTCGGCCGAGCATGATGAAGGGCATGTCCGATCTCTACGATGCCCTGCGCGCAGTGCTGCCCGAGAACGCGGAAGCTTCCGACGTCATGGACCGGACGCTGCTCATCCGATCCGCGTCGCTATCGTCGGCCGGCCCAATGCAGGAAAATCCACGTTGATCAACCGTTTGATCGGGGAGGGAGCGGCTACTCACAGGGCCGGAGGCGGGTATCACGCGGGACGCAACTGCGGTCGAGTATGCCTGGCAGAACCACAAATTTCGGATTTACGACACGGCTCGGCTTGCGGCGACGCTCCCGTGTCGAGGAAAAGCTGGGAAAACTTTCAGTTGCGGACGCGCTCAATGCGGTGCGCTTTGCCGAAGTCGTGGTCGTGTTGCTCGACGTTGAAAATGCCTTCGAAGAGCAGGACCAACGCATTGCAGACATGGTCGAGCAAGAGAAGGCCGGGCGATCGTCATTGCCGTCAACAAATGGGATCTGGAAGGATAAAACGGCGGGAGCGATCGGCAAAGCTGCGCGAGCAGGCCGAGGAAGAAACTTACTCAGCCCAAAGGCGTGCCGTTGGTTGCCGTCTCTGGTCTCACCGCGCGAAGGGCTCGACCGGTTGAGTGCGAGGCAGTCGTCGACGCCCTATGACGTGTGGAACAAACGCATTCCGACCAGCGGACTTGCAACCGCTGGTTCGAGCATGCCGTGAGCGCGCATCCGCCGCCCGCGGTTTCGGGACGCTCATTGCGGCTCAACTACATTACGCAAGCCAAGAGTCGTCCGCCCAGCTTTGTGATTTTTGCACTCGCGCCGATGCCGTGCCCGACGCCTACAAGCGGTATCTGTTGAACTCTTTGCGCGAGACCTTTGATCTTCCGGGCACGCCCATTCGCCCGACGTTGCGCGAGAAGAGACAATCCCTACAAAGGCCGCGCGAAACGCAAGCACTGATCGGCGCGAAAGGCGATCGGCTAGGCCGGAGGTTGAAACGACTTCGGCTTGCGGTCGCGATAGTCATAGAGCTTGCCGGACTCCGTGAAGCTCGGCAGGCAAAGCGGCAGGATTGCCTTGGCGACCTCTTCGGGCGTCGGCAGCGTCAATGGATCGACGCGCTGGAACGCACCGTGGTACATGCGCGTCCGCGTAGGACCCGGCCCGAACAAATTGGACGCGTACATTCGTGGTGGCGGTTTCGGCGGCATAAGTGCGCACCAGGACCTCCAGCGCCGCCTTTGACGCTGCGTACGGCCCCCAATAGGCGCGGCGCCAAATGGCGCGACCCCGACGTCAGGAATACCGCACGGCCGGCCAGTGAACGCTGCGGGAGGGCGTCCATGCAACGGATGAGGACTGCCGGTTCGCGGTGACATTGACCGCGATCATGTTGTCCCAGTCTTTCGGCTCGTAGTGCGAAAGGGGCGATAGAGTCCCCAATATGCCGCGGCATTGCCGATCGGCACATCCGAGGCGCTGGTAGCGCTCGTTGAGAGCCAGTGCGAGCCGGGCGATGCCGTCGCTGTCCTTCATGTCGAGCGGCACCAGGGTCGCAGAGCTGCCGGCGGCCTTGATCTTGTCGTCCAGCTCTTCCAGCCCGCCGACGGTGCGCGCGACGGCCACGATATGGGCCCCGGCTTGCGCAAGTCCGAGCGCCACCGCCAGCGCCAATTCCGCGTGAGGCTCCGGTGACTAAGGCAATACGGTCTGAAAGGGCGCCTGGCTGCGCCGGTCATTGGTCCGGCCATGACCGGCAATTAGATGGCTTCCGCCAGAAGCGATAACTGGCGCGGGCTAGCTTCCTGCGCGGCCAGATCGGTGAGCGGCGTCGGATAGTCGCCGGTGAAGCGGTGGTCGGTGAACTGCGGCCGCACCGGATCGCGCTCTCAAACCCCATCGCCCGGTAGATCCCGTCGACCGACAGGAAGGCGGAGTGAATCCGCTCCGATAAATTTCCGCATGCCCTCGAGATCGTGGGTCGCCGCCGAGCAGTTTGTCTCGTTCCGGCGTGTCGATGCCGTAGTAGTCGGGATGGGTGGATCGGAGGGAGGCTATGTGGAAGTGCACTTCGCGGGCGCCGGCATCGCGCATCATCTGGACGATCTTGCGCGACGTCGTGCCGCGGACGATGGAATCGTCCACGAGGACAATGCGCTTGCCGCCGACGACGGCGCGATTGGCCGAAGTGCTTCATGCGCACCCTCTTGATCGCCGATCGACTGCAGTCCGGTTGAATGAATGGTGCGGCCGACATAGTGATTGCGGATAATGCCAAGTTCGTAGGGGATGCTGGACTCCTGCGCGAAGCCAATCGCCGCCGGTACGCCGGAGTCAGGCACGGGAACGATCACGTCAGCCCTGGCCGGCGCTTGCGTGCCAGTTCCGCGCCCATGGTTTTGCGCACGTCAGTAAACGTTTCGGCCGCCGACGATCGAATCCGGCCGTGAGAAATAGACGTATTCAAAAATGCAGGGCCGCCGCCCGCCATCGGTGGGAACGGCTTGTGCGATTGCGCGCCGCCTTCATCGAAAATGACGACTTCGCCGTTTTCGACGTCGCGCACGTATTGCGCGCCGATGATCATTAAGCGCGCAGGTCTCGGAGGCCAGGATCGGGCAACCGTCGGAGGTTTTCCGATGACGAGCGGACGAATACCGAGCGGATCGCGGCGCGCCGACCAACTTCTTGTTGAGTGAGGCCGACGAAAGGCGCATAGGCGCCTTCGAGCTGGCGCAAGCCCTCGATGAAGCGATCAACTGAAGCATGGTTTGCGCCTGGCTCGAGCGACAAGGTGCAAGATTACCTCGGTGTCGGTGGTCGACTGCATCATGGCGCCCTCGTGCACGAGTCGCGACGCAGCTTGATGCCATTGGTGAGGTTGCCGCCAGTGGCCTGCGGCAAAACCGCCGCCGTTCGAGCTCCGCGAAGAGCGGCTGCACGTTGCGCGAGGATCAGTCTCGCCGGTAGTTGAATAGCGTACGTGCCCAATCGCGGGCGATGCCGGGCAGGCGGTCGATCACCTCACGGCGGGCAAAGGCGTCGCCGACGGAGACCAAGCCGGCGCTCGGAATGAAATCGCTTACCATCGAAGGGAGACGATGCCGCGGCTTGCCCCGGCCGCGATGCTGAACGCTGAGCGCTGAGTGCCGAGCGCTGGTCGGCAGCGGCGTCAGGATGGCCGAAAATGCCGAAGACGCCACACTCCTCGCGCAGGCGGTCGGCGTCGGGATCGAACGCTTCGTCGCGCAGGGTTCGACGAAGGTCTCGGTTGCTCCATTGTCACCGCACGCGCTGCTCGGTTGCTGTCAATAGTTCCGACCGCTGGGTCGGGATTGTCGTCGGGCGCATCCTGATCGTCAGGCTTCGGTCTCTTCAGCCTCTTTAAGATGGTGCTCCTCGGGGTCGTCCGGCAACATCGACATCAGCCATTGTCCCGTGTTTTGCAGCACGACTTTCGACTTGGCGCTGCGCACCTATCTCGGTTGGCCGCGGTCGGGCACCAGCCATGCGAAGAAGAGGAATGCCGACGACAACAATGAGTGAGGCCTCGTCCCAAGCCGAAAAGAAGCCGAGCGTGCGATCGAGTGCACCGACCCGGCTGTCGAGCACCATGTCGGAAATGCGCGCGGTAATGATCGAGAACACCAAGGCGTGCCCGCAGCAAACGCCGCCGGCCGTTACGGCAGCTGCAACCATGTCACTGCTGAAGTACTGCTTCGCCGTCGGCGGCAGGCCGCGAATACGAATAGAGCGTCACCGAGGCCAGCGACGCCCAGGCGCCGATCGATAGAATCTCGCGCGACGAAACCGCGGATCATGGCGAGCAGTCCCGAGGATTAACATGACCGCCAGCAGAATGATGTCGAGCAGCGTGATCGGCATCGGTTGCTCAGGCGCTCCGCGCTGCTCAGGCGTTTGCCGTGAGCGCACCGGCATGGGGCCAGCGGCGACGAATCCGGGCCAGCCATGGCCTCGGACAGGGCGGCAATGTCGACCTCAAGTGCTCAATTTTTAACCCATTTCTGCGCTGGCGGCAGGGTGCTCCGTGGGGCCGCCGGAGCCGGTTTTGATGCGCCGTATAGGCGGGGCGCCAGGCGCCGTCACCCGTCTTGTCCAGCAGTTTGACGAGCCGGGGTGCTTTACCGCGTGCGGCAATGTCCGCGACGAGGCCCGCAAGACTGTTGACGTCAGTCACCTTAATGCTCGGCTCGGCCATTTCGCTGCGTGCAGCCTCGGGCGAACCAATGGCGCGATTAAATCCGAGTTTGGCCGCTTCCTTGAGCCCGGCGGCGCTCTGCGCCACCGGCGCGCTACCGCCCGGACAGCGATACTTCCCAAAAGAGCCCGCATCTGCCGGAAGCGGGGCATTCGCAAGCGATGAGACCAGCGCTGCAGCTGCCGCCGCAGGTCGCCTGCCGGCTCGTGAATACGCATGCCCGCCGGCCACGTTGAGGTGAACATCGTGTCCGCCGAGCCGCACCCCACAATGGGCTTCGAGCACCGCCAGCACCATCGACAGACGACTCCGGATCCCAGCCGACGACGGCGCGCCGTGGCGTGCCGAGCGAGCTCGGTGCGACAAGCGCCCTGATCTCGACCAGCAATGGCCGCGTGCCCTCGATGCCCGCGAAGACGGCCGTGCCCGGCTGACCAGGATCGCGCTCCGACAAAACAGCTCGGACGGATTGGCGACCTCGCGCAGGCCTGAGCCGGTCATTTCAAAACGCCTGATTTCATCAGTCGGTCCGGAACCGAGTTTTTGACCGCGCGCAGGATGCGGAATTGGTGCGAGCCTTCGCCCTCGAACGAGAGCACTGCATCGACCATGTGCTCGACGACACGCGGGCCTGCGATCTGCCCGTCCTTGGTGACATGGCCAACCAGGATGACTGCGGCACCAGTTTTTTCGCAAAGCGGATCAGTGCCTGCGCGCTTCCCGCACTTGCTGCGTGACCGTCTCCCGGTGCAGGATCTGATCATCCCGGTCCACATGGTCTGGATTGAATCGATCACGATCAGCGCGGGGATCTTCCTTCCGACAGACGTGGCGATGATGTCCTCGACCGACGTCTCTGCCGCCAGCTGCGACAGCACGCATCGCGCAGAGCCGAGGCGCTCGGCCCCGCAGACGAACCTTGAGCCACCGCTTCTTCGCCGGAGATATAGACTGCCCGGTGACCGGCACGCGCGAGCGCGGCAGCCGCCTGGATCAGCAAAGTCGATTTTCCGATGCCGGATCGCCGCCGACCAGCAGGACCGAACCGCGCACGAAACCGCCCGCCGGTGACACGGTCGAAGCTCGGCAATCCCGGAGACCAGGCGCGAGGGCACGTGGGCCTCGCCAGTCAGGGCCTCGAGCGCAAACAGGCGTGCCTCACCGGACTTGCGACCCGGCCCGGAAGGACGTTCGGCGCCTTCCTCGCTGAGCGTATTCCACTCCCCCGCAAGCCTCGCATTTGCCCTGCCAGCGGCTGAACGCGGCACCGCAGTTCTGGCAGACAAAGGTGAGGCTGCGCTTGGATATAGGGAATCGCCGCAAAATGGCCGTTCGCGAGGCTAGAGTGGCCACGAGAACAATACAAGAACAATTTTAAGAAGATACTAATTTTGCAGGGGTTTGGGCGTCAATTTGTTGTTGTATGTCCGATGGTACCGGCGGCCCAGGCTGACAGCACCTCGTAACCGATCGTCCCTGCCGCCGCCGCCAGGTCATCCACCCCGATCGTGGCGCCGATGAGCGTGATCGAGATCGCCGCGTCGTACCGCATTTCGGGTAGTGCAGTGACATCGACTGCCAGCAGGTCCATCGACACGCGCCCGGCCAGTGGGCAACGCGTATCGGCGACGATAGCGGCCTCGGAACCGGGGTCGTGTCGAGGCGCTGGCCGCGCGCGGATATCCGTCGGCATAGCCGACCGCAACGACGGCAATGGCGCTGCGTGCTTGGCGGTCCAGGTCGCGTTGTAGCCGATCGTCTCGCCCTTCGGAACGATCCGTACCTGCACCAACGCGCGCGCGCAGTTCGATCAACCGGTGCATCAGGATTGCGGTGACCGGGTCGGATTGACACACTGAACAAGGCCGCCTGGGCGGACCATGTCGCAATGCGCGCTGTTGCCGAGGAAAGATGCCGGACGAATTTGCGGAGCGAGCCGGGATGCCGCGATAGAGCAGGCGGACTTCGCGGAAGAGGTCGATCTGACGCTGGTTGAGAGCGTGCTCTGGCTGCTCGGCGCAAGCTGAGAGTGACCTGATCAGCAACGGCGGATGCCGTGGTTTTCGGTACGGATACGAGGGCGCCAGTGCCGCTGCTTCATCGACGGAAACTCCAAGGCGGTTCATGCCCGTATCGACATGCAACGCCGCACCGCCGCGCCACTGATTGGCCGAGCAGAATGCGTCCCACTCCGCGAGTTCGAACCGAGACTGCCAATCACCGGCTGAACGCCGATATCGGCGAAGGTTGCCGCGGTTCCGCGGCAGCAAGCCTGTTGAGCACATAAACTGCGGCAGCTTGGAGCGGCGGCGCGCGCCCGACGCGCCTCCGATGTCCGCGACAAAGAATGTCCTGCAACCCGCATGTGTGAGAGCGCGCGCGACCGGCTCGATGCCGCAGCCGTACCCATCGGCTTTAATGACGGCGGCGCACTCTGATGGCATGGCCTGCCGGTTCAACAACTCCCAGTTTGCCGCAATGGCTGAAAGGTTGATGGTCAGGATGCCGCCGACGCCCGCTTTGACGGAGCTGGAATCGACGCGGCCGGCCGAAGCGGACTCGCTGGCAAGTCGGGCTGCAGGGCGGTGTCGGTCATTCCATTTGGGTTTTAGCCCGTCCGCGCGCCGGCAGTCCATCCGGCTCGGAGGGCGCTCTGGCTGCGCTCGGGGAGATAAGCGTCACGTGCTAGCGAGGGCAAATCGCGTTACCTCGGCGTCGAACTGCAATTCAACGGTGCCAGTTGGTCCGTGACGCTGCTTGCCGATGATAACTTCGGCCTTGCCGTGGACTTCGTGTTGCCTTCGGCCTGCCACTCGTCGAAATCTTTTCGCGGCTCGAGTCGCGGCTTTCGCATCTGGTGGTAGTATTCCTCGCGGAACACGAACAACACCACGTCGGCGTCCTGCTCGATCGATCCGGATCTCACGCAAATCCGACGAGCTGGGGCCGTTTGTCATCGCGGCTTTCGACCTGGCGCGACAATTGCGACAGCGCCAAGATCGGCACGTTGCAGTTCCTTCGCCAACGCCTTGAGCTTGGTGGTGATTTCGGTGATTTCCTGCACGCGGTTTTCGGCCGAGCGCCGGGTCGAGCCCTGCAGCAACTGGAGGTAGTCGACCACCAGAAGGTCGAGACCGCGCTGCCGCTTGAGCCTGCGCGCGCGGGCTGCGAGTTGGGCCATCGAGAGACCGCCGGTCTCGTCGACATAGAGCGGCAGGTTCTGCAACTCGATCGAATAGTCCTCGATCTTCTCGAAATCGGCTCTCGCTGATGCCGCCGCGCCTGATCTGGTTCGACGGAATGCCGGTCTGTTCGGCGATGATGCGGGTGGCGAGCTGCTCGGCCGACATTTCCAGCGAGAAGAAGCCGACGATGCCGCCGTTGATCGTCACCATGCTGGCCGTCGGTCGCGACTCGCCGCGCCCATGCCTTGGCGACGTTGTAGGCGATGTTCGTGGCAAGCGCGGTTTTGCCCATGCCGGGGCGGCCGGCGAGGATGATCAGGTCGGACTGCTGCAGGCCGCCCATCATGCGGTCTGAGATCGTCGAGCCCGGTGGCGACGCCCGACAGCTTTCCGTCACGCTGGAAGGCGTGCGCGGCCATATCGATCGCGGTGGTGAGTGCCTGCGCGAAGCGCTGGAAACCGCCGTCGTAGCGGCCGGTCTCCGCCAGTTCGTATAGGCTGCCGCTCGGCGTCCTCGATCTGGTTGCGCGGCGAAAAGTCGACCGGCGCGTCGAACGCGACATTCACCATGTCCTCGCCGACCTGAATCAGGGCGCGGCGGATCGACAGATCATAGACCGTGCGGCCGTAGTCTTCGGCGTTGATGATTGTCGTTGCTTCAGCAGCGAGCCGAGCAAGATATTGACTGACGGTGAGACCCCCGATGTCGATGCTGGCATCGAGGAACGTTTTGAGCGTGACCGGCGTGGCGAGCTTTCCGGCTCGGATCAAGTCACGCGCGAGCTGATAGACCTTCTGATGGATTGGCTCGAAGAAGTGCGCAGGCTCGAGGAAATCCGAAACGCGGTAAAACGCTTCGTTGTTGACCAGAATAGCGCCCAGCAGCGCCTGTTCCGCCTCGATGTTGTGCGGAGCGGAACGGAAGAGCGGGGCAGGTTCTTCGGCCTGCTTGCGGGCTGTCGAATCAGCGAGTGCCATGGATGTCGGTGCTTACCCGGAAATTGTGGCATAGCACGCGCTTTGTGGCCGCAACGCGCTGACGTTGCAGTTGTCCCGCAATTCACAAGCTATATCGAGCGGTGGGAAAGATTGGTTTGTCCTTGACGTAGTCGCGGCGATGGAGGTGAGCGATCCGCGATCTACTCGCCGGCGAGACGCAGTGGCGGTCGGCGCTTGCTTTCCGCAGCGGCGAAACGGCGTTCTTCCTGGGAAATATAGTCGCGCGTGACCGGCACGATGCCCTGTCGCTTGGCCAGCTGGATCTGCATGACCATCATATTCTGCTCACGGAACGACATTTCGGAAGCAGCAAGATAAAATTCCCACATCCGCACAAATCGCGGGTCGTAGATGCGCTCCGCGTCTTCCTATGGGCCGGAAACCGCTCGCGCCACGCTTTCAGCGTTTCTGCATAGTGCAGGCGCAGGATTTCAATGTCGGTTACCAGCAGCCCGGCGCGCTCAAGCTCGGGCAGAACCTCCGACAAGGCCGGAATATAGCCGCCGGGAAAACTGTATTTGGCAATCCAGGATTGGTGACGCCCGGACCTTCCGAGCGCCCGATGGAATGCAGGACCATCACGCCGTCGTCGGAGAGCAGCGTTGCGCATTTCTTGAAGAAGGTATCGTAGTGACCAACGCCGACATGTTCGAACATGCCAACCGAGACGATGCGATCAAACGGCCCTTGCAAGTCACGATAGTCCTGCAACAGAAAACGGGCGCGATCGTTCAAATTTTTCTCAGCCGCGCGCTCGTTTGCGATTGCATGCTGCTCTTGCGACAACGTGATGCCGGTGACATTGGCGCTGCCAAACTCCGCGAGGTAAAGGCCAAGCCCGCCCCAGCCACAGCCAATGTCCAGGACACGTTGTTCCTCCGCTCAGCCTTAGCTTGGCTGCAAGGTGACGTTTCTTCGCGAGTTGCGCATCGTCGAGCGATGTGTCCAGCGTTTCGAAATAGCCGCAGCTGTATTGCCTGTCGGCATCCAAAAAGAGCGAATAGAGACGACCGTCGAGGTCATAGTGATGGGCGACGTTGCGGCGCGCCCGCCTGCGGGGATTGAATTGAGCGAGGCGCCGCCCGATGTATCGCAGCAGCCATTGTGGCCACGCCCAGTTTGGCACTTCCGTCTGCTGTCCGAGCGCGATCTGCCAGCACGTCGGCAATTGTGCCTCGCTCCACGATCAGCGTGCCGTCCAGTAGGCTTCGCCGAACTTGAGTTCGGGGTCGAGCAAAATGCCGAGTTCAGCGGCCCGGTTGGTAAATCGCACCGAGACCGGTTTTCCGGTGCCGTCGCCGCAGGTAAATGTCCGGCCGCGCGGGGTTGTGACCTTGAATGTCCCCCGCTGGATAAATCGCCTGAGCAAGAACTGAAGCAACCGGTCCATCGGCCGCCTCTGTCACCCAAATCCGCGCGCTGCTATCGGCATTTGCCCCAAAGGGGTACCACGCAGCGCAACCTACAACTGCGATAATTAATCAAAGTTCCGCGATAGCGGCAATCCTGCAGATGCAATGCGCGCTCCCAAACCACCACGGGTCACAATCGCGAAAGAATGCGCTATCAAGGGTTCTGTTCGCCTGGGCGGCACAGGAGGTTCGATGATCATCAGATCATTGCGAGGGCCAATTATCGGTCTTGTGACATTAATTTTGGCAGGTCCGGCGGCTGGCCAGGAAAGTCTCGATAAAGGCAAGACCCCGCCCAGCTATTCGCGTCGGACTGCTCGCCATGTCACAAATCGCCGCGAGGGCTCGCGAAATCGGGCGGGCTTTTCGACCTCGACGGCTTTCTGCGTGAGCATTCACACGGCCAGCCGGGAATCCGCGACAGCGATCGCCAACTATCTCAAATCAATGGAAAGTGGACCAGGGCGGGCGACCAAGCGGGCGACCAAGGGCGACGAAAAGGCCAAGTCCGAGGCAACGAAAAAGCCGGCCGCCAAAGCCGAGGAGGGGAAGGGCGCCGAGAAGAAGCCGGATGCGGCCAGCGAAGAGCCGAAGCCGCTTGGGTATATTGGCGCCAGAACCGAAAGCGAGTGACACCAAAGCAAACGCGCCCGCGGCCGGCGACGCCAAGCCGGCCGAGGGCGGGAAAAACCGGAATAGCGTCAGGCCTCCTCGTCCGTCTTCTTCTTTGTCTTTGCCTTTGCCTTTGCCCGCTTTGCCGGCACCTCGTCGCTCTTCGTGTCCGGCGATGCAGCCTCGGCGTCGGGTGCATCGTGCTGTGCCTTTGCTTCCGGGTCGAACATAGCTTCTGCGGCCGCAGCAGCAGCGGCCGCATCCTCTTCAGCCTCCGTTCGCCGCACTGTCACATCTTCGCCACGCGCAATGCGCTGCGCTTCGTCAGCGCTGCGCGCGACCGTGACGGTGATGGAAACTTCGACTTCCGGGTGAAGCGCCAGCGGCACCTTGTATTGCCCGATCGTCTTGATCGGCGCATTGAGCACGATTTGCGAACGGTCAACTTCGGCGCCATCGGTCTTGAGCAGCCCTGCGATGTCACGCGTCGAAACCGAGCCGAACAATTGTCCACCCTCGCTGGCCTGACGGAGGACGACATAAGGTCTTGCCGTCGAGCTTGCTGGCAAGCGTGCCGGCCTCCGCCTCTTGAGCTCGAGGTTCTTGGTCTGCAATTCGGCCTTCATGCCCTCGAAGCGCTTTTTGTTGTCAGCAGTTGCACGAAGAGCTTTGCCGCGCGGCAACAAGAAATTGCGGGCGAAACCGTCTTTCACGCGCACGACATCGCCCATTTGACCGAGTTTGCCGACGCGCTCGAGCAGGATCACTTCCATAGCTGTTACTCTCCTCAATTTGAACCTTGGTTGGCTGCTGTCTCATGTTCAAGAACGGGTAGGGGCCCACGTTTGGCGGATACGCGACCTCGCAATCCGATCGCCGTATCGACCAGTCCGAGCAGACAGAGGGCAAGCATCGGCCAGCCGAGCAGAATTACACCGGCATAGGTGATGCTGAGCACAAACGGGCGCGCACTCTATTCCTTGCGTGATGGCGTGAAGCACCGCAAATCCGAGCACGCCATAGGCCAAGAGCAAACTTGCCGCGACGATGCCGCCGACGATGCCGAGCATGCCGTCCAGAAAACTCAGCACAATTGCAACCGCGAGCGCTGCGGCCATCAACGGCGGAAAGCTCATTGACGAAAGCTGCGGCCAGGGGCGTGCCAAGACGGCCGGAGAATTTTACGATGCGCGCCGCAAGCCAGAGGTTGAGCAAATTGGTGATTGTCGCTAGCACGGCAGCCGCTGGCGGTATCGCGTTGACCAGAATTTCTAGCAGTCGCTCGGTGTTACTCCGGCCCTGGCCGGCGTGCCGCTGTTGACGCGCATAATGGCGTTGAGCGCATCGCGCAGGCCTGCACGGAAGCTGTCTGCATCAATCCCGAAATTGGGAATGGCGACAATCACGACCAGAACGCCCAACGCGGCCGCCCATACGACAAGCCTGCCGGGCGGATACCATTCAAACGAAGCGGCACCCTGGCCGCTGCCGTTGTTGGCCGCGACCGGGCGGGCAAGCATTGCGAGATAGCCGAGCCACCACGCCGGGAAACCAGCTCCGGCCGCAAAAGCGAGCAGGAAGACGGTACCGAAAACCGCACCGAGGCCAAGCGCACCGGCAAGTGCTGCAGTCATCGCGGCCCAATGGCTCCAACCAAGGCCTGCGATCATGATGGGCAGCGGTGCAAGATAAAATAACGGGATCGACAGCCACGAGCCGGAAGTCACCGAGGCAAACAGCAGAGCCGCCGCGGCGCCGGCGCCAATCCCTATAATTACGATCTGTATCATCACGAGCTGTCCCGCTCCTCATCGAGCGGTTAGAGACGGAGGTGTTCCGCCCCAACCATCGGCGCCCGGATGTCCCCGGACGCCTCGTTTGCGTTTACTGTATCACGTAAGGCAGCAAGCCGAGAAAGCGCGCGCGTTTGATCGCCTGCGCCAGCTCGCGCTGTTTCTTAGCCGAAACCGCCGTGATGCGACTCGGAACGATCTTGCCGCGCTCCGAGACATACCGCTGCAGCAGCTTCACATCCTTGTAGTCAATCTTGGGTGCATTGGCGCCCGAGAATGGACAAGTCTTGCGGCGGCGGAAGAAGGGGCGACGCGCGCCGCCCTGTGGCGCGAATGCCATGGTCTATTCCTCCTCCAATGACGTCAGGAACGTCGATGTCGTCGCCTTCGTCACGCCGGCGGCGTTCGCCGCGTCCGCCGCGGTCGTCGCGCCCACCGCGCTCGTCGCGGTCGTCGGTCAGACTTGCGCATCATTGCGGAGGGACCATCCTCGAGCGCTTCGACGCGGATCGTGAGGTACCGGAGCACGTCCTCATGGAGGCGTTCCTGGCGCTCGATCTCATTTAGCGCTGCGGGCGGCGCATCGACATTAAGCAGCGTCATGTGCGCCTTGCGGTTCTTGCGGATGCGATAGGTGAGGGACTTCAGGCCCCAATATTCGTTCTTGGTGACTTTGCCGCCCATTTGCCCGATGACGCCGGACAGTTGGGTGGTCAATTCTTCGACCTGCTGCGCGCTCAGATCCTGGCGCGCGAGGTAGGCGTGTTCGTACAACGGCATGAATGCCTTTCCCTTCGTTTCAAATCCTCGGTCCTCGATCCCGGCGCGAAGCCCTCGAGCCCTTCGGGGAAAGGCTCGAATGCTCTGAAGGCGGAAGCACGGGCGCCGGGCCAAGTGGCCCTTACCGGCTAAACAATTGTGCCCAACCGGCCGTCCGTTCAGCTCCCAACCAGGATCGACGGAGCGCGCGGGTTATAGGCGGTTTTGGCAAAAACGCAAGGCAAATGCCGGTTCCACGCCCAGAGGCCCGGAGAAAACCCTCCACAGTTTACTCCCATACGTGTCCAGTTCAGTTCAAAGATCACCGACAACATCGTGCGGGTCGGCGTGAGCGCTTCAGCTTGACAGAACCGCCCATGCGGTGTCTTTCGGCGCGATTTCTACGACAGATTGAATATTGGCAACTATGGCGATCGCTTTCGTATTTCGGGGCAGGGCAGCCAGGCCGTAGGGATGGGCAAGGCCCTCGCGTCAAATTTCACCCCCGCGAAGCAAATTTTCGAAGAGGTTGACGGAGCGCTTGGTAGCAAGCTCAGCACCATCATCTTCGAGGGCCCAGCCGATACGCTGACGCTCACGGAAAATGCCCAGCCGGCCCTTATGGCGGTCTCGCTTGCCGTCGTGCGTGTGCTTGAGGCGGAGGCCGGACTGAACTTGGCGCGTGATACGCAATTCGTGGCGGGCCATTCGCTCGGTGAATATTCAGCGCTGGCTGCGGCCGGCGCCTTCACCGTGGCGGATGCCGCGCGTCTCCTGCGGACGCGGGGCCAGGCCATGCAGAAGGCGGTCCCGGTCGGTGTCGGCGCGATGGCGGCGCTGATCGGGCTCGAGTTCGCCGCCGCCGCTGCCGTGGCGGCCGAAGCCGAGCAGGGCGAAGTCTGCCAGGCGGCGAACGACAACGGCGCCGGACAGGTGGTTGTTTCGGGAAACAAGGCGGCCGTCGAGCGCGCGGTAGAAATCGCAAAAGCAAAGGGCGCAAAGCGTGCGATGCTGTTGCCTGTGTCCGCACCCTTCCATTGCGCCTTGATGCAGCCGCGCCGCCGATGTGATGGCCGAAGCGCTCGCGAAAACGACAATTAAGCCGCCTGCCGTGCCCGCTCGTCGCCAATGTGCTGGCGAAGCCGATCCGCGAGCCGGGCGAAATCGTGCGTGGCTCTCGTCGCGCAGGTGACCGGGACGGTTCGCTGGCGCGAGATCCGTTGCGTTCATGGCGGACGCCGGAGTTTCGAATTTTACGAGATCGGCGCCGGAAAAGTATTAATGCGGACTGATCAAGCGTCTTGCCGATGGCGCCACGACGGCCGCGATCGGCAATCCTGAGGATGTCGCCGCCTTCAAGGCGGCGCGGCATAGGGAGAGCCATGATGTTCGATCTGAACGGCAAGACTGCGCTGGTGACCGGGTGCTAGCGGTGGCGATTGGCGGTGCGATCGCGCGCGCGCTGCATGCTCAAGGCGCGACCGTTGCAATTTCCGGGACGCGCACGCGAAGTGCTCGAAAGTCTGGCAAGCGCGCTCGGCAATCGCGTGTTTGTCCTTCCTTGCGATCTTGTGGATAAGGACGCCGTTGAGGCCCTGGTGCCGAGCGCTGAAGAAAAACATGGAAAAGCTCGATATTTTGGTCGCAAATGCCGGCGTCAACCGCGACAACCTTTTCGTGCAGTTGCGGGACGAGGATTGGGACAAGGTGATCGCCGTCAATCTGACCGCTACGTTCCGGCTGGCGCGCGCCGCGGTGTACACGCATGATGCGTCGGCGCTGGGGCCGCGTGATCGGCATCTCTTCGGTGGTCGGCGTTTACCGGCAATCCGGGACAGGGCAACTACACGGCTTCCAAAGCCGGCATGGTCGGAATGATCAAGTCGGTGGCGGCCGGAATATGCCAAGCGAGGACGTCACGGCCAACTGCATAGCGCCCGGCCTCATCGCCTCGGCCATGACAGACAAGCTCAACGAGAAGCAGCGCGAGGCAATCCTTGGCCGCATCCCGGCCGGCCAAGCTTGGCACGCCGGACGATGTAGCCGCTGCTGCGGTCTATCTCGCCTCGAATGAGGCCGCCTACGTCAACGGGCAAACGCATGCATGTCAATGGCGGGATGGCTATGATATAGCGCGCGCTCTAAAAGTGGGGATCGATGTTCGCGGTGGCGGCGGTGGATATGCGCGTTTTCGGGGTTGCTCGCTCCTCCGGCACGCGCTAGTCAATGGCATTTGAAGTGTGGTAACCGACTCTCGGCCCGGCTGGGGCGACTAAGTGCGGAGCAATGTTCCGCAATTGGGGATCGTCTCATCACCGGTTAACCGACGACGAGGCCGTATCGCGATGGCTGCGAGCGGGCGTTGGCGCGCAGCCCAATTCATCAAGACACGAGGTTGCGAAGCGATGAGTGACATTGGCGAGCGGGTGAAAAAGATCGTCGTGGAGCACCTGGGCGTTGAACCCGACAAGGTGACCGATCAAGCCAGCTTTATCGATGATCTTGGCGCCGACAGCCTCGACACGGTCGAGCTCGTGATGGCTTTCGAGGAAGAGTTCGGCTGCGAGATCCCCGACGATGCCGCCGAAACCATTCTGACCGTTGGCGACGCGGTTAAATTCCTCGAAAAGAACGCCAAAGAGCTGATCGCGTTCCTGCGCGGCTGCTCGATTGCTTCGCTCGTCAATAGCTTTAGGCTGTACGCAGTACGGCGGCGCAATAAATGCGCTCAGAGCCGGCCATGAGACGTGTCGTCGTTACCGGCATGGGGATGCTCACGCCGCTCGGTTGCGGCGTTGAGGCAACCTGGACGCGGCTGCTCAAGGGCGAAAGCGGCGGCGAAGAAGATCGACACTTTCGACGTCTCCGACATTGCCTGCTAAGATCGCCTGCGTCATCCCGCGCGGCGATGGCGTCGGCGCGACACTACAATCCCGACCAGTGGATGGAGCCGAAGGAGCAGCGCAAGGTCGACGAGTTCATCGTCTTTGCGATGTGCGCGGCACGTCAGGCGCTCGACGATGCGGGCTGGAAGCCGAAGACCTACGATGAGCAAACGACGACCGGCGTTCTGATTGGATCAGGCATCGGCGGCATCGAGGGCATCGCCGAAACGGCGTTGGCGCTGCAAGAGCGCGGCCCGCGCCGGGTGTCGCCGTTCTTCATCCCCGGCCGCATCATCAATCTCGCGTCCGGTTATCGTGTCGATCGAGCATTCGGGCTCAAGGGCCCCAACCACGCGGTCGTCACCGCCTGCTCGACCGGCGCGCACGCGATCGGCGATGCCGCGCGGCTTGTCGCGCTCGGCGACGCCGACGTGATGGTGGCGGGCGGCACCGAGTCGCCGGTCAACCGCATTTCGCTAGCGGGTTTTGCCGCGTTGCGCGCGCTTTCGACCAGTTTCAACGACGAGCCGACACGCGCCTCACGGCCCTATGACAAGGACCGCGACGGCTTCGTGATGGGCGAAGGCGTCTGGCGTCGTGGTGCTGGAATCGCTCGAACATGCCAAGGCGCGCGGGCGCCAAGATCTATGCGGAGCTGATCGGCTACGGGCTGTCTGGCGACGCCTATCACATCACCGCGCCGGCGCCCGGACGGCGATGGCGCATTGCGCTGCATGAGCGCGGCGATCCGTCGCGCCGGCATCTCCGCCGAGCGACATCGACTACATCAATGCCCATGGCACCTCGACGCCGCTGGGCGATGAAATCGAACTCGGTGCGGTACAAAGACTGGCCGGTAATTCAGCTAGCCATATGTCGATGTCCTCGACCAAATCGTGTATCGGCCATTTGCTCGGTGCGGCGGGTGCAGTTGAAGCAATATTCTCAATTCTCGCAATCCGCGATCGGGTTGCCCCATCGACGATCAATCTCGACAATCCGTCGGTCGATACCCCGATCGATTTGGTGCCTCACCAAATGCGCAAGCGGGAGGTCGATACGGCGCTATCGAATTCTTTTGGCTTTGGCGGAACAAATGCTTCCCTGATTTTCCGCCGGTACGCGAACTAAAAAAGCATCGACGGGTACCCCAGCTTTCGCCATAATTTTTCTAACGTGCGACATGAGCTGGTGTTTCATCGGCGAGGCAAAACGGCGGTGGTGACTGGTGGAGCGGACGAGGTGAACTCCAATTTGCCGCCGGGAGGAAGTGGCAATGGCCTGCCGGGTGCAAAGCCGGCAATGCCACGTAGTCCGCGCGCCGCGCTCGAGCCGGAACGTGTGCCAATGCCAAGCCGCCGCTCCAGTCGCGCGCGCCATCCGGTCGTCGTGGTCGGGAATGCAATCTTTACAGTTTTGATCGTGATTTCGATCGCTGTCGGCGCTGCGCTGTTTTTCGGAAAGCAACACTTCAATGCCGAGGGCCACTCGCCGAGGACAAGGTGGTCAATATCCCGCGCGGGCTAGGGATCCGCGATATCGCTGACGTGTTGCAGCGCGAGGGCGTGATCGACCAGCCCTACATTTTCATGGGTAGCGTTATGGCCCTCAGGGCGCGCGGCGAGCTCAAATACGGCGAATATCAGTTCAGCAAACATGCGAGCATCGCCGACGTAGTCGACACGATCGTTGAAGGCAAAGTGGTGCAGCACGCCTTCACTGTCCCAGAAGGACTGACATCCGAGCAGATCGTTGCGCGGCTTCTAGAGAGCACTGCGCTCACGGGGCAAATTAAGGAGATCCCGCGTGAGGGGACGCTGTTGCCCGAAACGTACCGGTTCACGAGAGGAATGACGCGCGAGCTGATTATCCAGCGTATGCAGCAAGCGCATCGGCGTGTGCTGCAAGATGTCTGGGAGCACCGGATGCCCGATCTGCCAGTCAAGACGCCGGAGCAGCTGGTGACGCTTGCGTCGATTGTGGAAAGGGAAACCGGGCGATCTGATGAGCGAACGCGAGTGGCGGCAGTGTTTGTGAATCGCCTCAAGACCAAAATGCGTTTGCAGTCGGACCCGACGATCATCTACGGTTTGACGGGTGGGAAGGGCTCGCTCGGCCGCCCAATTCAGAAGAATGAAATCGAGCAACCAACGCCCTATAATACGTATGTCATCGACGGTTTGCCGCCGGGACCAATTGCCAATCCAGGACGGGCTTCATTGGAAGCTGCGGCGAATCCGGCGCGCACCAAGGAGATCTATTTCGTTGCCGATGGTAGCGGCGGCCACTTGTTCTCGGACAATTACACCGAACACCAGAAGAATGTTGCGCGGTTGCGCGGCCTAGAGCATGCCAACGGCAACCAGAACGGCCGGCAATGAACGGCTCGCCCTTGTGACCCGCGGTTCGCGCAGCTAAGGTCGCCACACTTTCTAGAAAGTACCAACGCGAGATCCTGAAGCCATGGCTCTGTCGAGCATGACCGGTTTTGCTCGAAGCCATGGCGTAGCCGGCGCTTACGCGTGGGCGTGGGAGATCAAATCTGTAAACGCCAAAGGCCTGGACCTGCGATTTCGACTTCCGGCTGGGTGGGATGCAGTGGAAGTGCCATCGCGTGCCCGCGGCACGGAAAAACTCTCGCGGGGCACGGTCTATGCCAATCTCACCGTTGAGCGCAAAGGCACCCAACCGACTGTGAAGGTGAATGAGCCTGTCCTCGGTGCAGTCCTTTCCGCGCTCAAGGGCCTTTCGGGAAAGGTGCAGGCAGCTCCGCCAACGCTCGACGGCATCTTGTCGCTCAAGGGGGTGATTGAAGTCACCGAAGAGGACGAGAGCGAGGAGGACCATCGCGCCGCCGAGACGGCAATCATTTCCGGCTTCGAAGAAGCATTGGCGGCATTGCTCCCACATGCGGCAGGCAGAAGGTAAAACTCTGGGAGGGCTGCTATCGAGGCGGCTCGACGAAATCGCAGCCCTCTCCGCACGAGCGGAGAGTGCCCCGGGGCGCAAGCCGGAAGCAATAAAGGCGCGTCTTGCCGACCAGGTGTCCACGTTGCTCCAGGCATCCGAGCGTTTCGATCTCGGATCGGCTCTACCAGGAGGCCGTCCTGCTTGCTGCCAAAGCCGATATCCGCGAGGAGCTCGACCGTCTTATTTCGCATATCGCGCAGGCGAAGAAGCTCTTGGCGAACGGCGGCGCGATCGGCCGCAAGCTCGACTTTCTGGCGCAGGAATTGCATCGCGAATCAAATACGCTGACCGCCAAGGCCAATGATCTCGAACTCACGAACATCGGTCTAGAACTTAAAGGCGTAGTGGAACAGTTCCGCGAGCAGGTGCAGAACTTGGAGTGATCGCGCGATGGCCGGTCGGGAAAAGGGGGCGGGATTGCCCGGCGGGGCCTGATGCTGGTTCTTTCTTCGCCGTCGGGAGCAGGTAAGACCACATTGTCGCGCAAGCTGCTCGACGAAGATAAAAACGTCATGTTGTCTGTGTCGGTTACGACACGAAAAATGCGTTCCGGCGAAAAAGACGGGCGGGATTACCACTTCATCGATCGGCGGCGATTTGATGGGCTCGTCGAGAAGAATGAGTTGCTCGAGTGGGCCGGAAGTCTTCGACAACTATTACGGTACGCCAACGAAACCGGTTATGGATGCATTGGCCGGCGGGCGCGACGTATTATTCGACATCGATTGGCAAGGCACGCAGCAGCTGCGCGAAAAGGCGCGAACCGATTTAGTAAGCGTCTTCGTGCTGCCGCCTTCGATTCCGGAGCTAGAACGCCGTCTGCATGAACGCGCACAAGATGACTACGAAACCATCCATCGTCGAATGGCCAAAGCAGCCGATGAAATGAGGTCATTGGGCCGAGTACGATTACGTCGTCATCAATCGGGACTTAACGCGGGCCTTTGCCGATGTGTCGGCGATCCTGGCGGCCGAACGGCTCAAGCGCGAGCGTCAACCGGGGTTATCGGATTTTGTCCGAAGCCTGCGGGCAAAGATCTGGGTTGTCAGGACGACGCGTCCGATGACTTTACCGGCGCGGAGGTCATCAAGGGTGGCAGAGGCTTGCGCGAGCGACCGCTCCCGCAATTGGCGGCGGTTTAATGTCCTTGGCGCGCACAAGCTCGATCAATTCACGCGCTTCGGACAGCGTGCCGGTTGTAGTCCCTTCGATCGTCATCGCTTTTAGCGGAAACATGGCCACTGCCGTCGTATAGGCGCCGCCAATCAACCCGGTAACGATGACTTTTCCACCCTTGGCCAGCACGCCGGTCGCAAAATTCAGCGATGCGTCCGATCCGGCAAAGTCGCACGCGCCATAGATGCCACCGCTTGTCTTGAGAAGGGTCTTGCGCGCGTTCGGGTCCGATGGATCGAAAGCTTGGACCGCACCTGCAGCCAACGCGACATCGCGCTTTTTGCCGCTGATGTCGGCAACAAAAAGGTGCCGTGCCATACATTGCGCGGGCCAGGGCAAGGCCCATCAGACCAACTCCGCCCAGTCCAACCAGCAAGAGTGGCGCACGTTGTGCGCGGTCGGCGAGCCGCTTGAGCGCGGCGTAGGCGGTGAGCCCTGAGCACATCAGGGCGCCGGCATAGCCGGGCGTCAGTGGCGCGTAATCAATGAGGTAACGAGAGTGTGGCACGAGTACGTGTGTAGCAAAGCCACCATCAACCGTGATGCCGAGATGGCGCGGCGCGGTGCGGATGTTCTCATCACCCACACCGCACGCCGCGCAACGCCCACAGCCGATCCACGGGTAGACCGCGACCTTGGCGCCGGGCTTTACGTCTGCGTCGGGGCCTATGCTTTCAACTAGCCCGGCGATCTCGTGCCCCAGTGTGAAGGGCAGAGTGCGCCCCGCCTGCACGTCGAGTTTCTTGCCGTCGCCGAGCAGAAAGTATCCATCCTGCATGTGCAGATCGGAATGACAGACCCCACAACGCTCGACCCGCACAAGGACTTCGGTGCCCTTGCGGCCGCGGTGCTTCGACGATGGTTTCGCACAGGGGCGCACCGTAGGTGCTTAGCGATTGGCAGTGCATTTGCATGCGCAGACCTTACATGCGGCTCTGCGTCTGCCCAGCAAAAAATATTTGCCATGTCGACGAAACCATCGACAGGGATCTCTTCGGCCCGTGCCGTCGGATCAATACCGGCTCGCTCAAGCAGGAATTCGCATCGACACCTAAAGTCTTCAAGCTTTTGCCGCAGCATCTTCCGCCGCTGGCCGAAGGCTGCTTCGGTTACCCGCTGCAGCGCAACAGCGTTGCATTGCGCCAGCACTGGTCTTGGCGTCAACCGTACCACCGATGAAGTGACTTTTGGCGGAGGCACGAAAGCCGACCGCGCCACGTCGAAAAGGATCGTTGCCTCGGTGCGCCATCCCGCAAGCACGGATAGCCGGCTGTAGGATTTGCTGCCTGGCTTGGCGACAATTCGTTCTGCAACTTCGCGCTGAAACATCAGGACAAGAGAGATCGTACCACGGCGGCCATGGCTCGGCGGTGAGCCATCCGACAAGAAGAGGCGTTGCAATATTGTAAGGAAGATTTGCAACGACCCGAGCACGTTCGGGACCAAGCTGCTCGCGCGGGTCGATCTCAAGCGCATCGCCCGCAACGATATCGAGGCGCCCGGGATACCGGGCGGCGATCTCTGCAAGCGCATCGATTGCACGCGGATCGCGCTCGATTGCAATAATGCGCCGTGCTCCAAGCGCCAGAAGTGCGCGCGTGAGGCCGCCCGGGCCAGGGCCAACTTCGACTACCGTGATGTTTTCAAGTGGCTCGGCAGCGCGAGCGATACGGGCGGTCAGGTTGAGGTCGAACAGGAAATTTTGACCGAAGGATTTTTCGGCGTCAGGTCATACTTGCGGATGACTTCCCGTAGCGGCGGCAGGTCATCGAGTTGTGCCATTATTTTGCCGGAACCAGGGCCGGCGCGGTGGCCGAAAGGCGTGCGGCAAGCGATATCGCGGCGACCAAGCTGGAAGGATCTGCGGTGCCTTTGCCCGCAATGTCGAAAGCCGTGCCGTGGTCGGGAGACGTGCGCACGAACGGCAAGCCGAGCGTAACGTTGACGGCATGATCGAATGCCAGCGTCTTGATGGGGATCAGCGCCTGGTCGTGATACATGCATAAAGCAACGTCGTAGGCCGCGCGCGCCCGTTCGTGAAAGAGCGAGTCGGCGGGAAGAGGGCCAGCAGCATCGATCCCTTCGGCGCGCAGATGTTCGACGGCGGGCGCGACAATTGCAGCATCTTCCTCACCAAGTGCGCCATCTTCGCCGGCATGCGGGTTAAGTCCAGCGACTGCGAGACGCGGGCGCAGAATGCCGAAACGCTTGGTAAGATCGTGCGCGGTGATGCGTCCGGTCTCGACCACTAGCTCGAAGGTCAGTCTTGAAACGACATCCTTGAGCGGCAAGTGGATCGTCACCGGCACAACGGCAAGCTCCGGCGACCAAAGCATCATCACCGGCCGGCTGGCTTTTCCGATCGCTTCCTCTACCAGCTTGGCAAGAAACTCCGTGTGTCCCGGCTCGGCGAAACCCGATCGATAAAGCACGTTCTTTGCGACCGGATTGGTGACGATCCCCGCCGCCTGACCCGCGAGCACATCGGAGACAGCCCGCCGGATAGAAGCGATAGCGGCGGGCGCGCTCGATTCGTCCGGTTTTCCAGGCGCGGCTGTCACAGGCATTTGAAGCGGTACGATTGGTAAAGCGCGGGGAATATTTCCGGCGCTTGTGCCGGAGTTACGATGCTCAATGCGATCTCGGATCCGAGCCGGCGCGCACGATCGCGGACAAAGTCCGGATCCCCCACAAGATAAAAAGGCGGCAGCCGAAGCTCCTCACGGCGTCGCCAAATCCTGATTGTCAATTTCAGGGCCGATGCCTGCCGGCTCGCCCAGGGTCAGCGCCAGTGGAAGGCCGCCCGGTTCGCTCATTTCTGGTTCTTGTATTCGATCATCGCCGACTTGCGAATTTCTTCAAGAAATTTTTCGACTCTGATTCGTAGCGCTTAGTATAAAGCTGCTCCCGCACCTCGCGCCGCAGCGGGACTCAGCTGTTGTTTCCTTCTTGTTGCAGACAGCAAACATCTGCAGCCCCTGCGCGGTCACTTCTGGAGCGGTCAGATGCCCCACCTCGATGTTTCCCAGAATTTCGCGCAGCTGTGCGCTCAAGTCCGCCGAGCTGCGCGTAATCGGCTCCCGGACGGCTACATCTCGCAGGGCGCGAGCCATGGCCAGACCTTCGTTGCAAGACACAGATCGGACGCGGAGATTGTCCGCGATGCTGCGCTTGGCTGAAATGATGGCCTCACTTGAGCCTCGCGGAACCACGACGGTCACCGGATAAAGTGTGTAGATGTAGCCGACGGCTGACGACTCACTTTCGTTACGGTCCTTCATAGCATTGGCGATATCGCTCTCGCCGACCTGTAGTGATCGAACCGAACTTACCGCGGATCAGTTGTTGCCAGGTCATTTCGGCGCGGATGCGCCATCACGACCGTGTTCGGCGAAATACCGGAGCGCCTCGAGAACCTGAGAGAATTGTTGAACAGTGATCTCGCTGTCGAGTCGCTATGCCTTCGAAGGTGCTGCCCACCTCAGCGTCGGTGACTTCGAGACCATAAACTTTCGCTCTTGAAATTTTGAGGCGGTCGTCAATCAGCCTCATTGATAATCTGCAATGACGCGGTGCGGTTTTTTGTGCGTGGCGCTCGCTTCGAGCTTCATGCGTTGTTGAACGTCGTATTCGGCTATGCGGAACCGTTGGCTATGACGACAACCTGGGCAGCTGCGGGGCAAGCAGGGACAATGGCGATCACCGCGCCCGCGAACCACTGACACCGCTTCATCGACACCTTCAGCATCGAGATGTATAGCTCCGAGCTCTGGCCCGCGTATCTTAATTCTGACGCCGGCCGACCGACCGGCTGGCCAGCCGAGGTAGCCCTGAGCGTGCGCAGACCGAGTTGCAGCATGACCGTATGGTTGGCCTGCACGTTTCGCTAGTGATGTAATTGGTAAAGTAGTTCAGCCCAGGATCAGGCAATCGTCCACATAGCCCACTCCGACGCGCGTTTGATCGAATTTCCCGGCATTAATGTCGTAGCGCGCCGATCCCAATAAGACCCAGTTGGCATCAAGTTTGATCTGGGCCGTTCCTAGGATGCCTTGCCGGCGATCGAGAAAACTGCGAGTTCGGGTTGGGCGGCGTAATTTCCGTACAGCAATGCTCCTGACCATCGATCGAAAGTGGCCCGGCCCCTCGAGCTCGGTTCGCTGGACCTCGAAAGTATCACTGTTGAAACGGAACCGTGAGGTGAGCGCGTAAGTGCTGTTCGGTTGATAAGACACCCGCGCCACGTAGTCCGATTTCGTCCGTGTCCAAACCGGTGTCGAGACCTGTATTGGTCGTGCCGCCAAACGCGAACGAATTTTGCCCGAACAGATTGTACGACTGTCCGAAAGCACGTTGACGAACCCGCCTTGATTGATTTGCGCGGTGTACTGCACGCCGTAGTTCGCAAGCGGTTACCGCCTTCGACGCGGTCCCAGCCGGAAAACTTGTCGATGCGGAACAAGTTGCTGTCGTCGAATATGAGACTTCTGCGCATCCTCAGTCGGCCATCGACCGAATCTGCTGCTCGATTCGGACGAAAGATCACTTGCGCGATTGGCTCGATCGTCTGCGTACCCCATGACTGTATATTGATGAATGGATACCGATACTCGACCCCGACGGTCGGCATCGCGCGCACGAGATTGCTCGTCGCCGGTCTGAATGTAGTTGGCGACGCCCGGCTTGGTTATTGATCTGCATGGATCCCGCATCAACCCTTACTGATGCAAACGGCGTAAACACCTGGCCAGATTGGTCGAGTAATTCTGCGCCGCCATTGTGCCTCGGCCGAGGCGCGCGTAGGTGCCGGGGACGCCACGCAGCAAGCAGTTCGCTGGCGTTTTGATCGCAGGATCCGCAGTCGCTGCGCGCAAGTCCCGTTGTTCAGAGCGCTCTGAGTTATCGCATTGAAGTCGGCGTCCCCGCGCGTGAGGCTGGTGAAATTCAACACGGTAGCCCAGTTCGCCGCCAAGGATCCGGACGATCAAATTGTATAATTATAGTCGATGACCGGGTGAATGACCGGAATCTGACTTTGCACATCGGCCTGCGAGAAGCCGAAGTAGTACATGGATCGTGCTTCAAAATAGCTGCGGTTACCCTTGCCGGCGAGGAACGCTTGCGAGATCGCTTCGCTATACGGATTCTGGAATGGATCTGTTGTCCGGCATCTCGACAGGCGCGGGTTGTAATCCTGGAAAGAACGTTTTGTCAGAGAGCAGCACCCCGTCCCAGCCCCATACCCATTTGTTGTTGAGCGCGAACAAGCCCCGAGCTTTTCAAGGCTCCCGAAAATCGCGATAGCCGGGCGTCGTGGTGCCGTCTGCTGCGAATAAAATAATCCTTGTCGAGCTGATAAATTCCTGCGGCACGAATTGAATAGAGCGCCGTTTATCAAGCGTTGGCGAAATTCGGCCTTGGAGCAACGGTCCCTGCTTCGTTGGGCGATCATTGGCGCAGAGCGTCGCGTCGTAGTCTGGCGCCAATGCCCAGTAGTAGGGGACTTCAATGGCTCCGCCATAAACAGAACTTGTCGAAATCTCGGCACGAGAAAGCCGGTCTTGCGCTTGACTGTCGGATCCGGTGCCGAGAAGCAAGGCAGACCACGCGAGTGGCGCGACCAAAAGCCTCGATCCGCGCGTCTTCGAAGTAGATCATCTTCTCGGTCTGCATCGTGGATGATACGTGCAGCCTTGACCTGCCAGCGCAGGCGGCTTCTTCGGATCGTCCTTGCACGGCGCGCAGGCTGTGTAGACGCCGCTCTGGAACACGGTGAAGCTGCCGCCGGACCGTTCAGCGCGCGGGGCGCGCCATAGCGCGTCTGGTCGAGCGCGTCTCAGGCGCAGCGAGGTCGACAAATCCGTCTCGCGGAACTCATCCGGTCAGGTCCATGATCTCGCCGTAGGCGACCTTGGCCGTCCGCCTCGGTGAGCCGGACGTTGCCTTCGGCGCGCATGCCGCTTGGTCTTCTGCTCGTAGACGACCCGGTTCGCTTCGAGCGTCGATCCGCCATAATAGATCTGCACATTGCCAACGGCGGCAGCGCGGTAGTTTGTGTAGTCGTAGTTGACCTCGTTCGCCTGAACGAGCATCTGCTTTTTGGCCGGATTTTTCCCGCTCCACAATCTTCGATTTTTTCGGCGGCGGTCGCTGCGGAAATTGCAGTTCCCGCTGCGCTGGCGCAGACACAATCGGCCCGTCAAAGGCTAAAAGGCCCAGGAAGACGGCAAGCATCGTCAGACCACGGCAATACGTCCGCAGCCCTGATGGACGAGCGCTAAAAGCCCCGCCATCACCCGTCCTCCTGGTACAACAACGCTACAAATCCCGTGACGCCGCCGACGAGCACGGGCGGCCAAGCTGCTGCCACAGGGTGCATCAGCTCAGCCTTGCTTAAATCTTCAGTCACTTTCGATAAAACGTAAAAGCAGAAACCCGGCGGCTATGCCACTTAAAACCATCTTCTGGATCCCGCCGAACCGGAAGAAGCGTAGACTTACAGCAGCTGCAAAGAAGAACCATCGCCGCTAGCAAAACGGGCGCGCCAAAGCTTTGAAACTGTAATCTGTAGCCTGCCGCCACAGCCCCGCGTGTTCGGCGATTTCGATATACACGGGAAGATCCCAGAATGGCACGGTTTCTGGCGGCAAAGCTTTCGCGGACTTGCTCGGGAGTGAGACTGGTTTGAGTCGGTATTCCGGCTCGTTGGTGGGGACCGTGCCGAGCCCATAGAGGGTATCGCGCAAGACCCATGCGCCAGGGACCAGAACAGCGGCGCGCGCTTCGATCCGCTGTTTGAAACGGCCATCGATGTCAGAACACGTAAATCGACACGCCATTGAGATTGATGCCTTGGTCGCGGCTGGCAACTGCGTTGATGACTCGCCGCCGTCAGCGCGCTGATTCATCCAGAAGGCCGGGTGCCGCTGCTCCGGCCGAGCGCAGCGGCAGTCTGCCCGAAAACAGCTTCGAAGCGCTTCGAGCGCTCCTGCAAAGTGGCCGATATTGATTGTAAATGGCGGTGGCGATGATACCGGGAAAACGAATGCGGCCACGATGGCGGGCATGACAAATTGCCATGCGGATATGCCAGTTGACCGCGCAACCACCTGCCCGAGCCGCCGAGACAAGTTGAGATAGCAAGACATAGCACCGATCAGCACGCAGAACGGCAGAATGCGTTCGACAACTTGCGGGCACGCGATACAACGAGGTCTTCGCGACAAGCGCGGCCGACACGTTTGGAATATCGCCGGCACGTCGCGTCAACTCGATGTAGTCGATCAAAACGACCAGCACGAAAATGCTGGTATAAGCCACTTATTTATGGCTCTAACTTGGTATGACAGTTGCTGCTCTGCTCGCAATTCTAAGCATCAAAATCCCGCCAGAGAAAGACTCGGCGCGCACGGGTTTGGATCTAACCCAGCATGACGAACGCGGCTATGCTTAATCGCACAGCAAATAGGGTTGGCTCTGACGCCAAGAATGTGATATCAGAATTGCTTTCCAACAAATTTTAAACACCAAAAAGGAGGCAATAGCAGATGTCCGTCAAAGACGCCTTAGAGATGGCGAAGAAGAACAAAGTAGAGATAGTCGATTTCAAGTTTATCGACGTGCCGGGATTGTGGCAGCACTTTTCGATACCGGCCACCGATCTCGATGCCGATAAGTTCGAACAAGGGCTGGGCTTTGACGGGTCGAGCATCAGGGGTTTCAGACGCATCAACGAATCCGACATGATCCTGCTCCCCGATCCCGACACCGCCATGATGGACCCGTTCACCGAGCACCCCACCTTGAGCTTTGTCTGCAACGTCATCGATGCGATCACCCGCGAGCCCTACTCCAGAGACCCAAGATATGTCGCTCAGAAGGCCGAGAAGTATTTGAAATCCTCCGGCATCGCCGACATCAGCTACTGGGGACCTGAGATCGAGTTTTTCATCTTCGACAGCATCCGCTTCGATCAGAACCACCACGAAGGGTACTACCATATCGATTCGGTAGAAGGGTTCTGGAACGCGGGCAATGGCAACGGGCCCAATCTGGGCAACAAGATCAGATACAAAGAGGGATACTTTCCGGTTCCGCCCATGGACCAGTACCAGGATCTGCGCTCCGAGATGGTGCTAGAACCTGGAGAAATGCGGCATCAAGATCGAAGTGCATCACCACGAGGTCGCCACCGGCCGGGCAGACCGAGATCGACATGCGCTTTGACACCATGACCAAGATGGCCGACAAGGTGCTTGCTATATAAGTATGTGGTCAAGAACACGGCCAAAAAGCGCGGCAAAGTGGTCACGGTGATGCCCAAGCCGCTGTTTCAAGACAACGGCTCCGGCATGCACTGCCACCAGAGCCTGTGGAAAGCCGGCAAGAATATTTTCTACGACAAGAAGGGTTACGGGCTGATCAGCGAGACCGCGCGCTATTACATCGGCGGGTTGATCAAGCACGCCCACGCGCTGTGCGGCTTTCATCGCGCCGACGACCAACTCTTACAGAAGACTGGTGCCGGGCTACGAAGCGCCGATCAATCTGGTGTACTCGGCCCGTAACCGCAGCGCCTGCGTCAGGATCCCGATGTACTCGACCAGCGAGAAGGCCAAGCGGTTGGAGTTTAGAACCCCTGATCCGAGCTGCAACCCGTACTTTGCCTTTCCGGCGATGATGATGGCGGGGTTCGACGGGATCCGAAACAAGATCGAGCCGCCCAAGCCGATCGACAAGAACTTATATGAGTTGGAGCCCGAAGAGGCGGCCAAGGTGAAATCGATGCCGGGGTCGTTGGATCAGGCGCTCGATGCGTTGGAGAAGGATCATGAGTTTTTGCTCAGAGGGGATGTGTTTACCAAGGACGTGATCGAGACCTGGCTGGAGTACAAGCGCAAGAACGAGGTCGATGCCATCCGGCTGCGACCCCATCCTTGGGAGTTCGCCCTCTATTTCGATATTTAATAGCTGCTAACTCCGAGCGGCCGCTCTTGCCAATGGAGCGGCCGCGCCCCATACTCGTAGCAGGGGGATACGATGAAAAAGATTGAAGCGATCATCAAGCCCTTTAAACTGGACGAAGTGAAACAGAAGCTTACCGCCGCGGGAATCACCGGGATGACCATCACCGAGGTCAAAGGCTTCGGCCGCCAGAAAGGCCACACGGAGCTTTACCGCGGAGCCGAAGTACACTGTCGATTTTCTTGCCGAAAGTTAAAATCGAAATACTCGCACCGGACGAAATGACGCCGAAAGATCGTCGAAGCGATTCTTGATTCGGCGCAGACCGGAAAAATCGGCGATGGCAAAATATTCGTTTCGACCAGTCGAAGAAGTGATCCGCATTCGCACCAACGAGCGCGGCGAAGAAGCGATCAGCTGACTGCACGGCGATTTCGATCGTTCAAAAAGCCCGGCTGTGGCATCGGTCTCCGCGCCAGGTTTTCGACTTACGTTTAGACAAGTTACCCGCGTAGGCTTTATCTGCTGAACGTTAAGCTCAGAAGAGCAAGGTCAACGCGCAAATACGTTACTCGCGGCATGCGTGGCAGCTGAATGGCGATGCGCCAAGTGTGTAGCTTAGTCTGCTTACTTTTGTCTTCTTCGCCCGGCTGTTTGCCCGGCTCGAAGCCGCCGACTTCGTGATAAACGACTTTCTTTTCTTCCTCGAACGCCCTGCACCGTCGGGGACCTGTCCGGGCAAGCCGAGTTTCTTCCACTCGCCGGCAACCTTGTCGTACATCTCTTTGCGCAGCGCGGTGCGTTTGGAAAAGACCGGCAGGTAGCGGTGCTCTTTGCAGGCGTTGATCAGCGCCTTTGAGCCGTAGGGGCGTTTCTCCGGCGGATTCTGCGTCGGATCGAGCCAGGTGCTCCAGGTGTTGCGCAGAATGTCGACATCGTCGATCGGGTTGCAGCGGCTGCTCATCGCCCAGATCACTTGGTCCATGTCGGTCGGGTCGACGTCTTCGTCGACGGCGATGATCCACTTGGTGTAATACGCGCCGCCGGGAACCTGCGCGGCGAGCGCCAAAGCCTGCGCGGCGTGGCCGGCGTAGCGCTGCTCCAAGCTGATCACGGTCATGCCGAAACCGCCGGCACCCGCCGGATGGGCAGTAGACGCCCTGGATTCCCGGTATGCCGAGCTTGTCGAAGTCGTCCCAGATGCGCGCCGAGCGGATGATCGAGAAAAAGCCGCTCTGCTCGTTGGATGGATAATCCGCCATCAAGTGCATTGGTCAGGATCGGATTGTTGCGATAATGCACCGCGGTGATTTCCACCAACGGGCAACCGGCTTCGGGCCTGCCGTAATAACCGGGAAATTCGCCGAACGGCCCTTCGTCTTCGACCGAATTCGGTTTGATGATGCCTTCGATCACGAACTCCGCATTGGCGGGCAGTCAGCAGATCGGTGGTCTTGCCTTTGACGACGGGAATCGGTTCGCCTTTGATGCCGCCGAGAATATTCATATTCGGAGACGTTTTTGGAGAAAGTCTGCGAGCCGAGGACCATGAACAGCGGGTCGATTCCCCAAGCGGCTGCGACCTCGACCGGCTTGCCTTGCTGCCACGAGCGCGTGATGTGCAAGCGCGCATCTTTGCCCGGCGAGAGATAGAGGCCGCATTCATTTTTGCCTTGCAGCATCATGCGGTAGGTGCCGACGTTCAGATAGCCGCTGTCCGGATCGCGCGTGATCACGCAGTCGGCGGTGCCGGCGTAGCGGCCGCCGTCGAGCGGCCAGTGGCGCGGAATCGGCAACTGTGTCAGATCGATCTGGTCGCCGGTCAGGGTGTTCTGATAAAAAACCGGCTTCGCGGCTGGCACTTCCGCGCGGCGGCATGCGATTTTTGAATTTGTCCTTGACGCGGCGGATCAGCTCCACAATCGGCGTGTCCGGCGGTTCCTCCAGCGTCAGAGCGATGCGCGGAATGCTCGGGCCCAGGATGTTCCACAGTGACTGCGCCTTGTAACGGGCTCTTCTCATAGCCCTTGATGTTGTCGAAGAGGATCGCCGGCGACGGTTTTTGTTTGGCGACGAGATAGCCGATGGCGCTCATCTCCTCGTCGCAGCTCACCGGCTTCTTTGACGCGAACCAAATCGCCCAGCGCTTCGACCCGGCTCAACCATTCGCGCAGATCTTGAATGGGTGCTCTTGCTTCGCGCGCTCGAGTTCACGTTTCTTCCGGTTTGGCCATCGATACTTCCTCCAGAATAGTTACGTCAATCAGATATCCTAGCGTCCAATCGCCGCCTTTGGGCAGCAGCAGAGCGGAAATAGGCGAAGGCGTCGTAGGAACGATACATCATGTTTTCTTTCATGTAGTCGATTTCGTTTTGCGGCATGATCGCCGGCTTGCCGACGCAGCTGGCGACGAACTGCATGTAGGCGGTGCGCTCCAGGTAAATCGCGTGGACGGTAGCATATTCCAAGCTATCGCCGACCACAACAACGCCGTGGCCCTTGAGCAACATCGCCATGCGGTCTTGCAAGCGTCTGCGCAAAGTTCTTTGCCGTCTTGAACCGTGTAAGATCAGCCGCGGGCTCGGAAAGATCGGCGTCTCGGGAGCGAACACGGCGGCCTGATTGTAGATCGGCAGGATCGGCGTGCCGGCCACGGAAAACGCCGTGGCTAAAGTCTGGTGCGTGTGCACCACGGAGTTCACCTCCGGACCGGGCATTATAGATCGCCGCGTGGATCATGGTTTCGCGCGGCGGATTCTTTAATTTTGGTCACCGTCGCGCTTGCTGCCGGCTTTGTGCGTAGTTCTGCTCGCAAACTTCCATGTATTCGTCGATGTCGACGATCGATGATATGTTTTGGGCGCCACTTCGCCCAGCGGCGCGAGCACCGGTTTGATGAAAAATTGTCGCGTGCCGGGGATGCGCGCGCTCACATGGCCGTGATAGTCGGCTAAGCCCTGATGAAACATGATGCGGTTGCCGAGCGCGACTTTTTCTTCAATTCTTCGAGATCTTTCTTGCTGAGTTGCCACTGGAGTCCCCTTTCGCTATCCATGCTAATACTCTTGTCGGAGCTGTAATCTTCTCACCGGCCAGTGGCGCGCTGAGTCTCGGCCCAATGGTGAATGTTCATCCAATTCCACTGGTCAGGATAATTCACGCACCGTGCGCTCGAGCCATTCGGGTCATACGAACGCGGTATTTTCGCGAATCCTCTTGCTTTTTCTCTGCGTCGCGCCAAGTTGCAATTCAGGTTCGACGACAAGTTGCAGGCCATCGTCAGGTTGGCGAATCAAACAAGCCGGCACTACCGCCGCGCCGCGTTCGCAGCGCCAGAGTCGCCGGCCCGCGCCGGGCGAACAACCGGTCATACCAAATAGCGCCACCGCAATGCCGTTCGCCTTGCGATACTCATCGGCGATTACGACCGCAATTTGATTGCGTCGCAGCACCTCAGCCAAGCTCACGGAGTGCCTCGCGCCGCGGCCGCGCGTGAATCGTTCGCTGGCGCATCTTGCAAACGATAACGGTCCATCAACTTGGCGAAGCTGACCATCGCGCGGTTGATTGACCAGTACCGAAGCCGTGATAGCCGTCGACCGCCAACCGGCGAGCCGACCAGAAAGAATTTCCCAGGTGCGCGCTTAAAACTAAAACGCCCTTGCCTTTGGCCAGCGCCGCATCGAGATGCTCCCGCCCGGACGAGGGAATTCGCTCGCTGCAATTCCTCGTCGGAGGATTTCAATCGCGATCAATAATTCCAACACAGGCAGCGAAAAAATTGCGCAGCGAACGGCTGCGCCATGTCATCGATCGCCGCGGCGTCTAGTTCGCTCGCCCAACGCGAGCCTGAAGATTAGTTACCGAGCGCGTGTCGAAAGCCGCGAAATACAACTGATAACCGATGGCCGCCAATCGATCCGAAAGGCAATAAAGTCGCTCGCGGCAAAACATTGGCCACTGCTACGACAGCCAATCTTGAAACCCAACCCAACGTGCTTAAATAAGCGATTTTGCCGCAGTGAACCAAGCGGTCATTTAGTGATTGTAGCACGGCGGCCGAGCGTCATCAAAGTACGCCAATCTACGCCACTTTTTTATCGTCGCAAGAGCGCCTGCGAACGCGTGCCAAAGCTGAGCTAACGACTTCTCATCGTTATCAATAAAACTCCATGTGAAATCAACTATTTAGATAGCATCGGCTGCGGTCACTGTCGCGAGCTGCGCCAGTTTCTCATCCACGGTTTTTCTGTGGTAGAAATCTAAAGTTAATCGTGAAGCCGAGAACAGTTATTATGCGGATGATATTGCCGCCGACCAAAGAGCGCCGTGTCATCGACCGGCTCTACTGTCCAGCCTTCTTCCAGGACTACAAGCCGGCAGGATTTCAAAAAGGCGATCGCCGCTCTGTGCCGTTTTTACAATTTAAAGAATGCCCAAAATTGAGTGGTTTCGAATATATCGACTGGGGTAAGACTGCCGGCAAGACCTACGAGAATGGCCAGATTTATCTAGTTCATCCAGAAAATTGGAAGAAGGGGACGCAAATACAACACCAAGCGCACAATGGATTAACATGGTTTATCACGAGATCGGCCATTATGTGTTTTGGGCCGATGCGGTAAGAACAAGGCGGATATGTTCGCCGCGCGTGGCGCGGGCTTAAACAATCACAAGCGGAAAGATTGAGGTGCGACCTAGCTGCTCGTCACAGTCATATCTCGCAGCAGACAATGATGATTAGAATTGAGACAGGGATTGCGATAGAGACGGGCGCTGGCCTTTCTCTATCTCCAGATCTCCATCTTTAGCTGCAAAGCCAGTGGATTACAAAGACACGTTAAATTTGCCGAAAACCGAGTTTCCCATGCGCGCCAACTTGCCGCAAAACGAACCGAAGCAGGTCGAGAAGTGGGATCGCGACGGCACTCTATTTTCAGATGCTTGAGGCCAATCGCCGGCAAAGACGAAATTTCATCCTGCACGACGGGCCGCCCTACGCTAACGGCAACATTCACATCGGCCACGCGCTCAACAAGATTCTCAAAGACATCATCGTCAAGTATCAAAGCGATGACCGGTCACGCGGCGCCCTATGTGCCCGGCTGGGATTGCCACGGCCTGCCGATCGAGCTGCAGGTCGAAAGAACCTCGGCAGAGCGAAGAAACTGGCGCTGAGCAAGGCGGAGATTCGCCGGCTGTGCAAGGAATACGCTGAGAAATATATCTCGATCCAGCGCGAAGAGTTCAAACGCCTCGGCGTGCTCGGCGATTGGCAACAGCCCTACCGCACGCTCGATCCGCAGTACGAAGCGCAAGAAGTTCGCGAGCTTGGGCAAATTCGTCGCCTCCGGCTCACTCTATCGACAAGAAAAGCCGGTCTACTGGTGCGCCTCATGCGTCACCGCGCTTGGCCGAAGCCGGAGGTCGAGTACGAAGATCACACCTCGGCGTCGATCTACGTGCAAGTTTCCCGTCAAGATCCGCGAGGTGTGTTCCCATCGATCCGGTGCAGGCAACGTTTTTCGTAATCTGGACCACGACGCCCTTGGACTCTGCCGGCTAACCAACGCGATCGCAGTGCACCCAAAGTTCATCTATCGACCCGTTCAAAGACTGCCAAGGGTGAACTCATCATCAATCAGGAGCTGATCTCCAAGCGTAATGACAGATATTGGTCTTGCGCCAGAATGAATTTGAAATTACAGCCAGGCGCATGGACCGGCGCCGAGCTTGAAGGCATCGTCTGCCGCCATCCGTGGCTTAGAGCGCGATGTCGAAAATCATCCTCGCCGACTTCGTCACGCAGGACCAGGGCACCGGCGCCGTGCATATCGCGCCCGGCCACGGGTCAGGAAGACTACGAAGCCGGCTTGCGTTACGGCCTGCCAGGTCCTGCGCACCGGTGGATGGCGAAGGGAGATTCACCGCTGAGGCGGGCGATCTGCAAGGCGAGTCGGTCTTCAAAGCCGATCCGAGCATTATTCAGAAACTGATCGAGCGTGGCGCGCTGCTCAAAGAAGAAAAGCTCGCCCACAGCTATCCGCACTGCCTGGCGCTGCAAGAAGCCGGTGATCTTCCGCGCCACCGAGCAGTGGTTTATCTCGATGGAGAAAACGATCTGCGCAATCAGGCGCTGCGACGCGATCGATCGAAGTGAAATGGATTCCGCCCTGGGGCCGAGACCGCATCCGCGGCATGCTCGAAAGCGCGCCCTGACTGGTGTATCTCGCGCCAGCGCTCTGGGGCGTGCCGATCCCGGCGGTTTATTGCCGAGAACTGCAACCGACGCGGTTCTCACCCAGGAACTTTGCGATCACGTCGCCGACATTTTCGACAAAGAAGGTTCGGATGCATGGTTTATCCGTCCGCGTCGACGAACTCGTGCCCGCCGGCTCTCGCATGCCCGGATTGCGGCAGCCGCGATTTCTCGCGCGAAGAAGATATTCTCGACGTCTGGTTTGACTCCGGGCGTGAGCTATGCGTCGGTGGTCGAACTAAGACCCGCGTCTCGGGCGGCAGAGCTGATCTTTATCTCGAAGGCAGCGACCAACACCGCGGCTGGTTTCACACCGCGCTGCTGACTTCGCTGGCGACGTCGCGACCGCGCGCCCTACGACAGCCGTGCTGACCCACGGCTTCACCCTCGACGGCAAGGGGCGCAAGATGTCCAAGTCCTTGGGCAACGTCATCGCGCCCCAGGAAATCATGAAAAGTCACGGCGCGGAAATTCTCGCGGCTGTGGGTGTGCGGCGGAAGATTTCCGCGAGGACGTGCGCATCTCCGATGAAATTCTTAATCGCCTGGTCGAAGCCTATCGCCGGTTGCGCAACACGGCGCGCTTTCTGATCAGCAATCTTTACGATTTCGAGCCGGCGACGGACGCGTGTCCAAGTTAGCGAATCTCGATGAGCTCGGACCGCTGGATTCTGCAGCCGCACCAAAACCGTGCTGGCGCGTTGCCGCGAGGCCTACGAGAACTACGAGTTCCACGCCGTTTATCACACGCCTCAACAACTTCTGCAGCGTCGACCTGAGCGCGCTCTATCTCGATATCGTCAAAGGACCGGCTTTACTGCGAGGGCGGCGAATTCGACAAAACGGCGCGCGCCGCCCAGACTGCGCTTTACAAAATCCTCGATGTCCTGGTGCATCTCATGGCGCCGATCGTTTCTTTGTACCGCTGAAGAGGTTTGGGGGCAGATGCCAGATAAGGATCGGCGACCCGGCAGCGTGCCTTTCTTTCGCAGATTCCTAAGCCGGACACGCACCACTATCTGGATGGCGCCGTTGACGAGAAGTGGGAGCGGATCTTTCGTGAACGGAGCGAAGTGCTTAAGGCCTTGGAGGAGGCACGAAACAAAGGCATTATTGACATTCTCTCGATGCCAAGGTTCAATTCTTCAGCTAAGGGAACAATCGGTCAGCGTTTTCGACTTGATGAACGCAGATAAGGAAAAACTTCAGGGATGTCTTGTTGATCGTTTCGCAAACTGAACTAGGAGAGGGCCAGCCAGACTTTCTCGATCAACTCAAAAACCGCGAAAGCCCAAGGTCAACAGGGGCTAAGCGCCATGGGCAGTCGCGCCGACGATCCGCAGAGTTTGCACTTACGACGCAGGGATTGTTGGACAGTATAATCGCCGGTTACTACAGCTGAGGGCGGCAAATGCCAGCGCTGTTGGAAATACGATCCAGAGGTAGGCAACGATCCGACTCATCCAGACGTCTGTCCCCGCTGGCCCGAGTGTTGAACCGCGGAGACTCGGCTTGAGCGGCAAATTCAAGATTGTCCTGGGCTGGCTGGCGGTGATTTTGATCAGCGATCAGGCGAGCAAGCTGATTGTCGATCGGACGATGCCGTTGCACCATTCGATCCCGGTGATCGATGACCTGTTTAATCTTAACCTATATCCGCAATACAGCTTAGCCGCCTTTCGGCAGCTCTTTGCCGGCAGCGCCGAGGGTCTTTCTCGCCGGCCGTTCTTTGATCGTGGTTTCAATCGTCGCCGGCGGGATTTATTGTCACTCCTGCTACGGCGTTTTGCGCGGAGCGAGCAACGGGACATATTACCGCACTGACTTTTATTCTTGGCGGCGCTAATGCGCCTCAGTCGACCGGCTAATCCACGGCCGAGGTGATCGATTTTCTTGATTTCTTCACTGGTCAGGCGGCTATCATTGGCCGGCCCGTTCAATATCGCCACGAGTTTTAGCTACCGTCGGCGTGGCAATCACGGTGTTTTATCTGATCCGCGCCGAAGGGCGAAGACCCGTTTGCCCGCGCCCACATGGGTGTTTTGTTCAAAGTGCCGGGTCCAAAGTTCAACGCCCGCGATTCGGTGCATTGCCTCATCTGAACGTTCAAATACGAAGGGCTGAGCCGGGACGCAACGGGAAGGTTCGTAGAACCCAGTCAGCTGTCGCTACGACTTCCGCTTCAGCAGCATCTCAACGTGGCGCCCCAGCCCGCCCGCTTCCGGCGGGGCGTCGCGGAAAGAAACGACCCCGACATGTTTTCTTCAGCAGCGCGCGCGCGAGGTTTCTTTGCGCGCCTGTTCCTTTATGCCATGGAGTGATGCGCACTGCAAAGCGAATCCGCGCCCGCTGACACTCGATCAGATACTCTTCAGACCGCTTACCGGCAATTTCCTTGGGCCGAAACGCATGCAGATCGAGGGCGTCAGCGAGCGGCGGCGGCACGATCCGGCTCAGGAAAGGGATTATCTTCTACCGGCGCGGCAGTGGGCTTATCAACTCGCTGGATTGCTTTGCGCAGGTATTGTCACGCTCTGATTCGCGATCACAAACCAACCGCCATCGCCAGCGGTAGAATGAGCCTTGGCGGTTAAGTTTTCTGCTGGTCTTCGGACAAAGTTATTCAACAATTGCGCAGAAACGCATCAGCGTATTTGTATCGGCTTGGTAAGATGAATATCCGAACCCGGCATCTTTCGAGCGGCTCCGGTCCCGGCTTTGGCCCCAGCCTGTGAACGCAATCAGAATCATGTTCGCACCCAAAGAGAACTTGCTCGCGAAATGCGCCGGGCGGGTGGCTCGTAGCCATTGAGTCTGGGCATGGCGATACCGAAAGCACGCCAATGTCTGGGCGAAACCTAGCCGCGGCTTCAATCGCTTCGATACCGTCCTACCGCGCGCGGTTTCCACCTGATTGCCGCTTTCTTGCAAGAGCTTGGCGAGGGTTGACTTTGCCGCCTCGGGAAATCGTCGGCAATCAAAATCCGGCGTCCGATTCGCTGGGCAGCGGTGTTTTGGCTTGCAGCTGTGCCGGGGGGCTTTACCGATTCGCAAAGGTTTGGCAAGCACCGGCAAATCCAACCGCGTAAACTCGCCGCTGCGCAGTGGCCTTGCCGCCGCTCTTAGCCCCGACGCTGCCGCCATGCATCTCGACCAAGCGGCGCACCAGCGTAAGCGCCAGAGCCCGGAGTCCGCCCTCAGCTTGGGAAAATGACCGGATCAACCTGGTAAAACATGTCGAAAAGATGTGGCAAACTCTGTTCGGGGAATGCCACGCCCCATCGTCTCTGCAACGCCAGACCACCCGCGCCGTCGTATGTGCTGTTCCAAAGTCAGCCAGATATGGCCCCGGGCGGGTTGTGTACTTTGCCGCGTTGTTCCAGCAGGTTTCCGCCACGATCTGCGTCAACCGCACTCTGTCACCCTCGACATGTGAAATCGGGCGCATCCCTGAGCGCGACATTGAGCCTCATGACCTTGAGCATCGATCAACGGCCGGCTCGATTCGATCGCCGCTTTGATTAGTTCATCCAGCCGGACTGGCGGTTCTCTATGCAGATCGATCTTCTCACGGGTGATTCGGCTGATATCGAACAGGTCAGTCATCCGGTCCCAAGCGTGTCAGGTATTCCGGCCTGTCGTTCGATAATGTGTATGGCCGCGCCGGGTTTCGGCACCCTAACGCCCAGGGCGCTGCGGAGCAGCTCTACGACATTGCGAATAAGCGTCAACGGGTTACGCAGCTCGTTGCGCCAAAGTTGCGATAAACTCATCACTGCGGCGATCGGCATCGCGCAAGGCTTCGCGCAGAGCTGTTTCTGTTCGGTGATGTCGCGAGCGACCGTCGATAAGTACTCGACTCTGCCCGCCATATCGCGGTCGCTGACAGGATCAATTGCGGAAACGCGCCCGGATTTCTTTTGCCTTCAGGACCGCGAAACGCCGTTCACCGCCACGCCAGACGCCATGTTCGATCGCTTGCGGTATGCCTGTCTCGGCGACAATCTTAGCGGCCCAGGGCGGGTGAAAAATCAGCGATCATGGTGCCGCTCGTCGGTCTCTTTCAAGCCGATCCCATTATCTTACGGCCGGCGCGGTTTAAATAAGTAGTCCGGGACAAGGGGTATCGGCTGTGCCGACAAAATCGGTGGTTTGTTCCAGAATCGCTACCAAGCGGCGCCAACTGCGCCTCGCTCTGGCGCAGGGCTGTGTTTAGGCGAAGTTTTTCGACCGCGAGCCGGATTTCGTTCGGCCACCGCAGCGACCAGCGCAAGCTCGCGTTCGGTCCAATCGCGCGCGTCGCGGCGGTAGCCACAACCAGTGATGAAACCCACTGGGCCATCGCGTAGCAGCGGCGCGGCGATATAAGCGGCGACGCCCACAGTTGTGGTAACTCGCCGAAGATGATCCGCGGTACGCGCATCCTGGATGCACATCGTTGATCGCCACATTACGCGCGGCTTTACCGGCGCCGACGATGGCAGCGCCAAAACGCTCAAGGGATAACTGCCGACAAGAGATGGCGCGTGGCGATGGCGCAATCGCGCTGGACTTTAAAACAATCGCGGCCGGCATCGACTTCGACAAACGCGCAGCGATCCACAGCGCCATACTCGCCGAGCGCGACCGCCACGGCCCAAGGCAGCTCCTCGGATTCTGCGGCGAGCCGGATGCACTCGTTGAGATCGAGAATAAACAAGGCATCTTCTTCACTCTGCTTGCGCCGCGTGACACCGCGCGCACCGCGACATTGACGCCGAGCACATGGCCGCTTTCGTCCTTCACCGGGTAGTAGCTGGATAGCCAATAGCGGCGTCATGCGCCGCCGTGCTTCCTGACCGCCATATCGATCACGGCAGGCCGGTAGCGATGACCTGGTTATAGTGCGGCCTGACAACGTCGGCTAAAGGGCAGGACTTCCCGCAGCGTCTTGCCGACGTGGTTCGCGGTGCACGGCCGTTGATGGCGGCGTGAGCGCATCGTTGATCGAAACATAGCGAAGGTCGCGATCGACAAACGCCAGCGCAACTGGAGCCGATGCGTAAACGCTTTTCAACTGCGCCAACCGTTCGGTGGCGAGTTGTTCACTTTGGCGCAACGCATCTTCCCGGTTCGTTTTCGTTCGGTCACGTCCTCGCAAACAATCAGCGCCAGCGGGGTACCCAGGTCATCGTTGACGAGGCGCGCCCATTCTCTGACCCATAGAAGCGATCCGTCCTGTGCCTTTTGCGAAATTGCCATTGGCTGACAATGCCCGGTTCATCGAAAGCGCGCTCAAACCGAGCCTCTGCGTCGGCGCGGTCGGGCACGTCAAAAACGTCAAAAAAGAGCTACCGATAAGCTCGCCGGGCCGATACCCCAACTGGCCAGCACCAAATTCATTCACCGAGCGAACCATGCCGCCTTATCGACGCTGAAAAACATCGACGGCGTACCGTGATAGAGCGTGCGATATCTTTCCTCGCTGTCGCGCAGTTCCTTTTGCGCGCTGCGATGGCGTACCCGCCGGTGATCCACATCATCGCCACCGCTAGACAGTAGGTCACGACCTGTAACCAGCCTAATCTTTCAGGAGCTGGTCAGGGCGATCAAGTAGTCAGCGACTGTAAAGCACCGTGCAAACCGCGCCAAGGATGACCTTATCGCGGTTTGCCGGTGCCATGATGAATTATTGTCAACGCCGCCATATAGCAAACCGGTATCGCGATCATCATCGGTGTCCACAGGTCGGTGGCAAATAGGGCGATCAACAGCAACGGTGCTAAAAGCCACAGAGACGATGCCTGCGGCTCCGTAAACGACGCGCGCGAGGTTTGCGGGTTCAAATCGGTCCTAGAGATAGGAACCGATCTAATGTTTTATTTTCCTGTTGCAAGCAGCGTCGCCTCGCAGCCCAATGGCCAAGCCGCCATAATATCAAAGCGGTTGCCTAGCGCCAAGGGCAATTGTCCGTTCTGTGGTAGCAACAGTGAATCTGTCAGGGCTAACGGCAACGTGAATATGTCAGGGTGGGAGGATGACAACCCTGACAATGAAAGACGAGAAGCGGATAAAGATCATAGAGCGAGGTATTTCAAGGCGAATTGACGGTGGTCCAAGCAGCACTGGTGATGGGAGTGAGCGAGCGGCAGTGTTACCGGGTCAAAGCGCGGGTCAAGAAGAGCGGAGCCAAGGGAGTGGTTCACGGCAACCGGGGACGGCCGAGCGATCGAAAGGTCAAGGAGAAGATAGTCAAGCGGATAATCGAATTGGCCCAGGGGAAGTACCAAGACTTCAACGACCATCACCTGACCGATAAGCTCGAAAGCGAAGAAAAGATCGAGTTGTCTCGAGAGAAGGTGCGCCGGATTCTTCGAGGCCACGGGATCCAGTTCGCCCAGGAAGCGGCGCGGGATCAAGCACCGAAGCCGGCGGGAACGAAGAGATGCGGAGGGGATGATGCTCCAGGTCGATGGCTCGCCCCATGACTGGCTCCAAGGGCGGGGGCCGCCTCTGTGCCTGATCGGCGCCATCGACGATGCCACCAGTAAGGTGGTCAGAGGATCGTTTGTCGCGGCCGAGAGCTCGTGGGGGTACTTTAAAATGTTCTCTGACACCTTTAGGCAACACGGCTTACCGCACGCGATTTATACCGACTGTCATTCGGTGTTCTGGACCGACCGGGAACCGACGATCGAGGAACAGTTGATTGACAAGAAACCCACCACCGAAGTGGGCCGGGGCTTAGAAGAACTCGGGGTGACTTTGATTCTGGCCCACTCCCCTCAGGCCAAGGGCAGGATCGAGCGACTGTGGAACACTTTCCAAGACCGCTTGGTTAGCGAGCTGCGCCTGGCCAAGGCCAAAACCATGGAACAGGCTCAAGCGGTCCTGGAGCGTTATATTCCGGTGCATAACCGTAAGTTCTCCAAGCCCGCTAAGGCAGAGCCCGCCTGGAGAAAAGTCAGCTCCTTACAGATCGAACGGGCTCTGTGTTTCAAACAACAGCGCACCGTGGCTAAGGACAACACGATTACTTTTGAGGGGACGATCCTGCAGATCCCCAAGACCTCGCCCTTTGGCTCCCACGCTAACAAGAGGATCGATGTGCATGTGCTGCTCGATGGCGCAGTGGAGCTTTTCTACAAAAGTGAAAAGATCGCTCGCTTCGATTCTAAAACAACGCACACAATGGGCCTATATCGAACGCCAGCTAAGAGGGAGGGATTCCGCTATGGTCCGATTTCCCTGCTCGCCTCTCCTCAGAAAGTATCACCCTGACATAATCACGTTGCTGTTAACCTGACATTTTGACGTTGCCACGACAGGGCAATTGTCCGTTCAAGTTTATTTCCCCGTTCCAGCAGTAGACGAGATCCACTCAAACATTGTCGAACCAGTCGATTCCAGGCAGCTTGACAATACGCACATGGGTGACATAGATGACGGAAGCAATATCTAGCAGGGAGAATTGCATGGCTGAGTCGAACAAAATATTACCGCGACTTTCGCGAGCATCTTAAAGGCGCTCGAAGAGCGACGGCAAACTGGTCCGCATCAAGCGCGAGATCAACAAGGACACGGAATTGATGCCGCTGGTGCGCTGGCAGTTTCGCGGCTTGAGGACGCGCGATCGCAAGGCGTTTCATGTTCGAGAACGTCGTCGACTCCAAGGGCAAACGCCATTCGATGCCGGCTCACCGTGGGCACCTTGGCGGCGACCACCGAAATCTACGGCATCGGCATGATGTGCCATCCCGACCAGATCCACGAGCGCTGGACGCGCAAGCCCAGCTCAATCCCAAAGAAGCCGCCCAAGGTCACCTCGGCAGTGGCCGCAGGAAGTCGCGTGGCAGGGAAAGGATCTCGCAAAACGGCCACTTCGGGCTCGGATATGATTCCGGTGCCGATTTCGACGCCCGGCTTTCGATAACGCGCCGTAATCTCGACTTCGGCGAACTGGGTTACCAAAGACCCCGAGACGGGAATTTACAATATCGGCAACTACCGGAGCTCAAATCAAAGCGGCCAATCGTTGCGGCGGCTTCTTTACCGCGCAGCATATGGGACAGCACTGGCGCAAATGTAAAGCCAAAGGCAAGCCCCTGGAAGCTTGTGGCGATCGGCGTCGTTCCGAGTATCGCCATTACGTGCCACCGCAAAGATCCCCCTACGACTTCTTCTCGACGAGTACCGGCTGGCGGGCGGGCTGGCCGGCGAACCGGCCGAGGTGGTTCAAGCGAAGACGGTCGATTTGTTGGTGCCGGCAACCGCGGAAATTATTATCGAAGGCACCATTCCGACGGATACCGTTGAACCCGATGGGACCGTTTGGCGAATATCCCGGCTACATGGGCCATCGCTCGGTGTCGCCCTTTCGCGAGGTAAAAGCCGTGCATCACCCATCGCCAGTGACGCGATCTACACCCGCGCTGATGAGTCAACTCCCGCCCAGCGAGTCGAGCAAGATCAAACACACCGGCACACGGAAAATCATCTACAAGTTTCTCTCCTGCCACGACAGCGGCAACTCCGCCGTCATCGGGATGTCGCCCTGCATGACGAAGTGAGCGGCAGCGGCCAGGCGTATTGCGTGATCAAAATGAAAAACGCCAGTAAAGCCGAAGCCTGGCGCGCCTTGAATGCCACCGGCCGGTTTTAACGGCAGCTATGCCAAGGTTTGTATCGCGGTGGACGACGACGTCGATATTCGCGATCCGGCCATGGTCAACTGGGCGATCTGTTATAGCTGCGTTCCCGCTGACGACGTCGTCATCGCCAAAGTGAAAGATGCCCGGCTTGATCCGTCCACGCATCCCTCCTGAAAGGAGAGCGAAGCGCCCGGCGCTCGGCTTCGACTTCCGGCGGCAAGCGCTGATCAACGCGGTCCGGCCGTGGCCCTACACGCCGGTGTCGCTGCCGAAGCGGGAGTTCATGGAGCGCTCCAAACAGATCTGGGAAGAGCTGGAATTGGAAACCGCCGCTGAAACCGCGCACGCCCTGGCGCGTAACGGCTTGGGCAGCGCGTGGGACTGACGACGACGACGCCGAGGCCATGCTGGCGGTCAAAGGCGATTACTTCGAGACCGGTAAGAAACAATCCGGTCAGCGCAAGAAATCCTAGCCGCGGCTTCGTTCAGTGGGGCATTACGGGTCCAAGAGCTTTCAGGAACTCGAGCTATTACACGGATTTTCGGCCAGGGGTCTGTCTAGACCCATAGCGCGCAGTTCGAGTAACCCAAAGTCGCGCGATTCACGACACCCATGGCGTTCGATCGCTCACCGACGTCCTCGTCGGCGTGGCGCCGTTATTCGCCGCCTTCGTCAAAGGCGCCACCGGTCTGGGGTTTCCCGATCGCGACGCCGACGGTGGCGTGCCGTTGTTGATTATTCGCGTCGCGGTGATTTGATTCTCATTCTTGCCCAACCTCCTGGTGACGTAACCCAGGCTGTTTCGCGACGGCTTCCCTTACCCGGTCCTGCAACGCTTCAAATCGATGATCGGACTCAACCATCATCGGCGTGTCTTCTGGGCACGATGGTGTCTAGTGATGCTGCCGCTCTGGGCCCTCAATCTTATGCCTGGGCATCATGGTTCTGGTCTTCGTCGACATCGAACTTCCTGCTCAAGTTCGATTTCAACGATTACGCCCGGCGGCCGAGAAAGGTCCTCTCGCCAGGTACTTTGGCTTCATCAGCGGCTTCTTAAACGGCATGACCAACGCCGCCGGGACCGACACTGGCGATCTACTTTCTACAGCCTCAAGCTGAGAAAGCGAAACTTTCGTAAAAGCCAGTCGCGACCATCTTTCGTCACGCCCCAAGCGCGACACCAGCTTGGTCGCGGTCTCGACCTGAATCTTTTTCAACTGGAACACGATCAACTGTCGCTCCAAGTCGTGCTCTTACCATGCTGATTTTTCGCCGGCCTCAAAACTCAAGATCGAGTGAACCAGCGGACTTTCAATCGTGGGTTGCTGGTATTGCTGACGCTCGTCGGCGTGATCCTCATTAAGCCCGGGCGATTTTACAATAAGCCCATTGGTTCTATGATTGAGTCCCTGTATGCGATTGTGACATACCAAGATATCAAACCCTGGCTTCGTCTTCAATGATTCCAGTTTATTCCTCGGAGATCCATGCGGCACAGAGCGATGTTTCCCGGTCTAGATTTGAAGGTGAGTGGAGATTTGACGTGTTCATGACAACTGACATCGCAATATGCTGATCCTCGGATTAGCGATCGGCGGAGCAGCTGTCTGGTTGGTGCTTCGGGCAACATTCAACACGCCGCCGACAAAGTGAAAGCGGAAAGGGCTGAGGACCACGGGCGAGCTTCAGCGGGAGCGGCTACAGGCCAAAGAAGAACAAATTGACAGGCCCACAAGCAATACGTAACTGAACGTGAAGTAC
>ERZ1370068.1469-contig-11367_pt1 | contig 65953 bp, 76 predicted proteins | sample MGYA00561227_ERZ1370068 | MGnify/ENA primary metagenome ERZ1370068 (study PRJEB38410, sample SAMEA6850437) | metagenome | study: Metagenomic assessment of the ecological functions of the soil: analysis of the soil microbiota associated with the... | reverse complement strand
TACGCAATAACGTTTAGCGCGGCGGCATGGTGTGGTGTGGTGGTGGCAGCGGCGGCGGTACGGCGGGGCCCGTGAGTTCTTCACGGCCGTCTGCAGCAACTGCGGCGGCGAGGCCCGGGTCTCTTCCAGCCGCGCGGCGAAAGCCTGTATCCGTTATGGAGCAGGTTCGCCCGTCCGCTTCACGCGGGACCGGCGGCGGCGGCGGCGGGCGCTATTAGTCCCGCGTAGCCCGTCCTCGAGTTTCTTCAAGGGCCAGGCGGTCTTCGGACCGCGGCCCTTCTCGTTGCTCACTAGTCGGCGCGGATCAGCAGCCGGTAGCCGATGCCGCGACGTTGTCGATCGTGCACGACGCTCCGGCCGCTGCGAGTTTGCCCCGGAAGCTGGTGGAGCGGCCCGCGCAGCCAGGCGGCGTCGGCTGGGGCCAGCGCCACCGGCGCTGAGCAGCATCGCGACCGGAGCATGACGTTCGGCTCCCGGACCAGACAGGCGAGCAGTCGTTTCCAGGCTGGTCAGCGGCGGCACCGGCCTGCCGTCCACCAGTGCCGCGTGCGCGACCGATCCACTCGAGCCGCCTGCAGAGCACGACGCGCCTTGCCGGCAACGCTGCCGCGCGCTTTTCCCCGCAGCACGGCGCGCACGCGTGCGAGAAGTCACGCCCGGCTCACCGGCTTGGTCAGGTAGTCATCGGCACCGAGATCGAGCAGCCGAGCCTTCTCGTTGGAATCGCGCATGCCGGTGAGCATGATCACCGCTGGGTGGACTCTTCCCTGATGCGACGCACCGCGTCGTCTCACCCAACCGCGGCAGGTGGAGGCTCAGTAGAACGAGATCGGGTTGTTGTCTTGGCGCGCGGTACCGCGGTTCGCAGGTTGTCGCACGCGGTGAGCACCTCGTACCCGCCGCCGCCGAGGAGCATGGCTGGTGATGCTGACGAAAAAGCGGTCATCGGCGACGAGGACGCGCGGAAGTTTCGGCGTCACCTCGACGGTAATGGAGTGATGAGAGTGCCGGCCTGAAGTGGCGACGGTACGTTCGGGTGCTGATTGCGAAGGTCAGCCAGATGCGCGTGTTGCCGCTACCACCCTCATGATCGATCGCCGACCCGCCGTGGGCCAGCGAGAGGAACCAGCACTCGAACTGGTGATGCGGCGGCAGGAGCACCTCCCACGTTCCAACATCGCGCGATGGAACGCGCCGAACCGCTCCCGATTAATATTCTTCCCGCTGGTCTGCGCGTCCGCTTCGTTCCGGACCGCACGCTCGGTGAAGAACAGCGTTTGCAGGGGGAGCCGGCGCGCTGCACACGCCGGCACGTGAGCCGCACGGATGGCGTCATCAGGCCGCGCCTCGAGGTGCGCGCCCAGGTGCTCGAGTTGCGGCGTACGCGGCGTCGTCGAGCAGGCGTAACGTCGCGAGCCCCGCGCGACCGCCAGCGGATTTCGACAGGGTGCTCCGCCTGATATCGGCCCGAGCGGGCCACGCCCATCAGCGAGCGCGTGCCGCCGTACGCCGCGAGCGGTGCTGCCGCCGATCACTTGCCCAGTAGGTGAGATCGGGGCGCACGCCGGCCCGCCCCTGAGCGCCGGCCGGCCCGCAGCTGAAGCCCGTGATGACCTCGTCGGTGAACAATTGTGAGAAAGCGCGCCGGTTTCGTCTGCGAGAGCGCCCGCAACCTCGAGAAAGCCCTCGCCCGGGGCACACGCAGCCCATGTTTCCGGCGTAGGCTTCGACGATGATGGCCGCGAGCGGTGTGACGCGCGCGGCCGTCCGGCGCGTCAGCAGGATCGTTGTAGGGGCACCGTCAGCGTGTCGCGCGTGGATCGATTCCGGCACGCCTGCGGACTGGCAGCCCGAACGGGCAACGCCCGAACCGGCCTTCAGGAGACCGTCCGAGTGCCCGTGATAGCAGCCGGCGAACTTCAGGACGCGCGCGGCCGGCGGCGCGCGCGCGAGCTGGAGCGCGCGCTCATCGCGGCCTGTGCCGGACGTCAACGACACGAAGCGCACCATCTCCCAGCCCGACGGTAGTGGTCGTGATCCGCGCGGCGAGATCCACTTCGATCGGCGCGTCGCATGCCGAACGGTCGTGCCCTTGCGCGCCTGCTCCTCTGAATAAGCCTGGATCGTCGGATGCGCGTGACCCGCGATGAGCGGCTCCCCCAGAGCAGACGAGGTCCTCCAGGATTTGGTGTCCGCACTGACCCGGCAGCCCGCACCCGAGACGATGAACATGGCCTGCCCCCACCGCACGGAAGGCACGCACCTGGGCTCGAGACGCCCCCGGCATGAGACGCAGGGCGCGTTGGTACAGATCCGCGTTGCGCGCGCGCCCGGTCAACCCTCCGCGAGCCAGGCCGCGGCGTCGAGGGCGAAGTACGTGATGATCACATCCGCGCCCGCACGCGCGATCCCGGTGAGGACTCCAGCGCGCCGCGCCGGGAGGTCGATCCAGCCGCGCCCGCGGCCATGCAGCGCGGCGAAAACTCGCCGCTCACCTGATAGGCGGCGAGCGGCACGTCGAAGCGGGCGCGCGCCTGCGCGATCACGTCGAGGTAGGGGCCGGCGGGTTTGACCATGAGCATGTCGGCGCCCTCGGCGAGGCCAATGGTGGCTAGCGGCAAGCGCCTCGCGCGCGTCTGCCGATCCATCTGGTAGCCCGCTCGATCGCCGTGAACGACGGCGCAAACAACGCCGCGTCGCGGAAGGGGCCGTAGCAGGCGCTGGCGAATTTCGCGGCGTACGCAAGGATCGGCGTCTCGGCCTCTCCCGCGGCGTCGAGTGCGTGGATGGCGCGGCCACCCGGCCGTCCACATCATGCTCGTAGGCGCGATGAGGTCCGGCGCCTGGCACGGGCGGGCCGCGATGGCGGCATCCGCCAGCACCGGCAGCGTGGTCGTTGTCCACTGTGCTGTCCGGCGCACGGATGCCGCAGTGCCCTGTGGGAGGTGTAATTGTGCAGAGGCAGACGTCGGCCACCAGGACGTCCGGGAAGCGCGGCCGCAGCGCCTCGCAGCGAGCGGCACCGGTCCGGAGTGCGTCGCTTGTCTGAGCCCTTTGCGGGCGTCCTTCTCGAGCGGTAGACCGAACAGCAGCAGTCCGCGCTGGATCCCCTGCGCGCGCCGCGCGCCTGCCACCGATCTCCGTCACGCGGGCGACGGGCCAGCGGTGATGACCCGGAATCGACGCGAAGCGGCTCGGGCTCCCCAGCCGCGCGTCCACGAAGACCGGCAGCAGCAGGCGCTGCGGGGATGCAGGCGAGCTGGGCGCAACCAGCTCACGCAGCGCCGGGGTACGGCGGATGGTGGTGCCGGCGAAAGCCGGCCGTCGCGCGTTCAGTGAGCAGCGCGGCACGCAGCACTCCTCGGCCACCGAGCGGCACCGGCAGTGATCCGGATCGTCTCGTGGACAGGTTGAGGTCTGCGGTTCAGGCGGTGGTGGGCCCGATCACGAGCACGCGCGCGGCGGTGAGCGCATCACGGCCCACGGCGGCGACGAGCGCATCCGGGTGCAGCCCCTGGCTGGCGAGCATCAGCGTCGCGCCGCCCAGCAGCGCACGCCGCGCCTCGGTCGCATCGCCTGCGGCACGTACGCCGTGCGGTAACGCCACGGCCTCGCGGCGGTCGCACCGCGGGCGCGCAGGTCAGCGGCAGCGCCTGATCTTGCGCCTCAGAGCGCGCGCGCGAGGAGGACGACTCGCCCCCATCGAGGGGCAGCTCACGACCCAGCGCCTCACTGTCGCTGCGGTCGGCGTCCATGCCGCGCATCCCCCACTGGACTCCAGTGCTGCCAGGGGCAGAACCACCCGCGGCCACACGCGCCCGCGGCGATGCCTGCCCAGCGCGCGTAGCGCACCGCGTCCACGCCGGCCCGGCTGGTGAACACCACAATCGCCCGCCCCCGGAGCCCGCGCACTGCGCAAGGGCCAGAGGGACCGGTCCGACAGCGGCACGGCTCGCGTGCACGGGAGCTCGAGCACTCGCGCGCCCCGCCGAGCTGAGGAGGTGGCGTTGCGGGCGAGCGACACATTGTCCTCCGGTCGGCGGGGTCAACACCACGCGGTCATCACAGCATGCGGCAACTTGGCGCGTTTCGGCTACCGTCTGCGTGGCGACATCGCTGGGATCGGTGCCGCGCGCGAAGGATCTGGAGCACCCGCGGCCGTGCCGAGGGGCGGCACGAGACGCATCCCCGCCGTCGTCTCCTGAGCGTACCCAACGCGAGCAGGCGCTTGCCCTCAGGTGATAGGAGGTGCGCTGGCGCTTCACTGCACGGCGCGTCGCGGCGTGATCCAGGCTGCCAGCCGGTCCCGCATCCGCCGATCGTCCGCGCGGACGGACTCCGAGCGCGCGCCCTGCCCTGGCGCGGGGCGGGCAGGCCTGCACGTCGAGGATTTCCGCTTATCGAGCGCGACCCCAGGCGGCGCAGGCCCGCGACGGCGAGCATGGCCAGCGTCGTATTCGCCCGCGCACCTTCTGCATGCGGGTGTCGACGTTGCCGCGATCTCGTCGGGCGGCTCGGCAGCGGCGGTCGCGGCGCGCCTGGCGCCGGCCGCGACCGGCACCGACACCGGCGGCTCGATCCGCCAGCCGGCGCGCTTCTGCGGCATCACCGGCATCAAGCCGACCTACGGCGGCTGTCTCGCGCTACGGGCATGATCGCCTTCGCCTCGAGCCTCGACCAGGCCGGCGCCGATGGCGCGCAGCGCCGAGGACTGCGCGCTGCTGCTCGGCGCGATGGCGGCGTTCGACCCGCGCGACTCGACCAGCGCCGAGCGCGCCGCCGCAGGACTTCACGCCGGCCGCCCGGCGCGCGTGGGCGCACGGCGCGCCAGCCGCTCGAGGGCCTGCGCATCGGCGTGCCGAAGGAGTTCTTCGCCGGCGGCGCTCGCCGCCGACGTCGACGCGACGCTGCGCGCGGCGCTACGCCGAAGCTGGCGCGCTCGGCGCGACGCTGGTCGACGTCAGCTGCCGCGCACCGAGCTCTCGATTCCGGTGTACTACCTCGATCGCGCCGGCCGAGGCGTCGTCGAACCTGTCGCGCTTCGACGGCGTGCGCTACGGCCACCGCGCCGAGCACTACAGCGACCTCGCTCGAGCATGTACGCGCGCGACGCGCGCCGAAGGCTTCGGCGCCGAGGTCAAGCGCCGGATCATGATCGGCACCTACGTGCTCTCGCACGGCTACTACGACGCCTACTACCTGCAGGCGCAGAAGCTCCGCCGCATGATCGCCGACGACTTCCAGGCGCGTTCGAGCAGCTGCGACGTGATCGCCGGGCCGGTCGCGCCGACCGTCGCCTGGCAACTCGGCGCGAGACGTCGACGACCCGGTCGCCAGATGTACCTCGCCGACATCTTCACGCTGCCGGCGAGCCTGGCCGGGCTGCCGGGCATGAGCGTTCCCGTGCGGCTTCGGCGCAGGCGGCATGCCGGTCGGGCTGCAGCTCGTCGGCAACTATTTCGCCGAGGCGCACGCTGCTGCACGCCGCGCACGCGTTCCAGCAGGCGACCGACTGGCACCTGCGACGCGCCAGCCGGAAGCGCGCTATGAGCAGGAGCATCGCGCGCGACGCTGATACGCGGCTACGAGGTCGTGATCGGCATCGAGACGCACGCGCAGCTCTCGACCAGCGTCGAAGATCTTCAGCGGCGCGTCGACCGCGTTCGGCGCGCGCGCCGAACACGCAGGCGTCGCCGGTCGACCTCGCGCTGCCCGGCACGCTGCCGGTGCTGAACCGCGGCGCGGTCGAGCGCGCGATCCGCTTCGGCCTCGCGGTCGGCGCGCACGATCGCGCCGCGCTCGATCTTCGCGCGCAAGAACTACTTCTATCCCGACCTGCCGAAGGGCTACCAGATCAGCCAGTACGAGACGCCCGGTCGTGCAGGGCGGCGCGCGTCGAGTTCTTCGTCGGCGAGCGTCGAAGCACACGGTGCGGCTGACGCGCGCGCACCTCGAGGAGGACGCGCGGCAAGCTCGCTGCACGAGCGACGTGTCGCGACGCGCGACTCGAGACTGGCGATCGACCTGAACCGCGCCGGCACGCCGCTGCTCGAGATCGTCACCGAGCCCGACATGCGCTCGAGCGCCGAGGCGGTCGACTACGCGCAAGGCGCTGCACGCGCTCGTGCGTCTGGCTCGGCATCTGCGACGGCAACATGCAGGAAGGTAGCTTCCGCTGCGACGCCAACGTCTCGGTGCGCACGCCGGGCGCGCCGCTCGGCACGCGGCGCGAGATCAAGAACCTGAACAGCTTCCGCTTCATGCAGCAGGCGATCGACTACGAGGTGCAGTGGCAGATCGAGCTGATCGAGGACGGCGGCAAGGTGCAGCAGGCGACGCGTGCTGTTCGATCCCGAGCACGGCGAGACGCGCGCCGATGCGCAGCAAGGAAGACGCGCACGACTACCGCTACTTCCCCGATCCCGACCTGCCGCCGCTGGTGATCGCCGCCGGACTGGATCGAGCGCGGTGCGCGCCGAGATGCCGGAGCTGCCGCGCGACCGATGGCGGCGCGCTTCCAGCGACGACTACGGTCTGCCGGCGCCTACGACGCGGCGATGATGACGCAGAGCAGTGCGATCGGCGCGCTACTTCGAGGCCGCGGCGGCGGCGAGCGCGCGCAGCCGAAGCTGGCCGCGCAACTGGATCATGGGCGAGGTCTCGCGCCGCGCTGAACGCGCGCGGCGCGAGCGAGATCGCGCTCGCGCCCGAGACGCATCGCGGCGCTGATCGCAGCGCGATCGCCGACCGGCACGATCTCCGAACGCCGCGGCGCGCCAGGCTCTTCGACAGCGCTGTGGACGCGGCGAAGGCGGCGACGTCGACGCGCTGATCGACGCGAAGGGCCTGCAGCCAGATGAGCGACAGCGGCGAGCTCGAGCGCATCGTCGACGAGGTGATCGCCGCCAACGCCGAAGTCGGTCGACGAGTTCCGCGCCGGCAAGGAGAAGGCGTTCAACGCGCTGGTCGGCCAGGCGATGAAGGCGAGCCAGCGGCAAGGCCGACCCGGCCGCAGGTCGAGCGCGCTGCTGCGCAAGAAGCTGGGCTGAGCCGGGCTCCGGGTCAGCAGCCCTTGACGACCGTCGGGCTTCGACGCTCTCAGCGCCGAGCGCTGCCGCGGAGCGGCCGCGGCGCGATGGACTTGGTGTCGGCGCAGCGGCCCGAGCGAGCCTGGCGGAGCGCCGGCCCAGAGCTTGCTTCAGGCGTGCCAGCTCGGCGTCGTAGAGGTCGTTGATCCGCTCGATCTCGGTCTGCTGCGTTCTGCGCCAGCGACCGCTGCGCTTCGAGCGCGCGCATCGTTGGCGTCGAGCTTCTGCTTGAGGGCGTGCGGCAACGGCTTGCTTGACCTTGTCGTTCTCGTAGAACTCCGCTGCCTCGTCCAGCTTCTGCGCTCCTTCCTGCAGAAGCGCGATGCGCGGCATTCGAGTTCTTGGTCGCGACGCGCCACGTCGTCGAGCGCCTTCTCGCGCGCCTTGTAGTGCGTCGCCTCGTCCGGGAAGCGCTGCATCAGGTTGCGGTCGCGCCGGATCGCGTCGTTCATGGCTTGGAGCTTGATCTGTTTCGCCGACCTCCTTCTGCGCTCTTGGCGACGCGCTCGTCGTCGGTGAGGCGTGGGCGGGACGATCCGCTTCAGCGAGCCGTCCGGCGTTGAGCTCGCGCTGCTCGCGTGCTGACGCACTCGGGGATCGGCCGGTCGGAGGTCAGCTTCTTGCCGTTGACGACGCACGTGAAGCTCGACTGGCGGCTTGCGTCCTCGGCGCCGACGGCGAGCGTCAGCCCGAGGACGAGCCAGCGGCGAGCGCCGGGCGCAAGCGCGCGGACGGTGGCGACTCCGGTCAGACGCCATAGCGACGCCGGTAGCTGTCGACGGCGGCAGCGTGCGCGGCAAGCGCCGGGTCCGGCGTTCGAGTCGAGGAACGCGAGCAGGTCGGCGACGGTGGCCACCGGGATGCACGGGCATCGCGTAGTCGCGCTCGAAATCTTCAACGGCGGACCGCTGCGACAGGTTGTCTCCGGCGCCGCCGCGTTCCATCCGGTCCAGCGCGATCAGCACCGCGACCGGCTCGGCCCCTGCCGCGCGAAGCAACTCCGACCGACTCGCGCTTCGACGCGCCGTCGGTGATCACATCATCGACGATGACCGTGCGGCCTCGCAATGGTGCGCCGACGACGACGCCGCCCTCGCCGTGATCCTTGGCTTCCTTGCGGTTGTAGGCGAAGGGAACGTTGCGGCCGCGCCGGCCGAGCTCGATGCGCCACCGGCGGCGGCCAGCGTGATGCCCTTGTAGGCCGGGCCGAACAGCATGTCGAACTCGAGCCCCGAGGCGACGAGGCGCCGCGCATAGAATTCGCGCCAGGCGCGCGCAGCTTGGCGCCGTCGTCGAACAGGCCGGCGTTGAAGAAGTACGGGCGACAGCCGCCCGGCCTTGGTCTTGAACTCGCCGAAGCGCAGCACGCCGGCCTCGACCGCGAACTGCGACGAAGTCCCGCGCCAGCGCTGGTCGCTCGGTGTCGGACGTCAGTCATGCGGGATCTCCGTCGTGTTCCGTCTCGTCTCGCTGAACCTGAACGGCATCCGCTCGGCCGCGCACCAAAGGGCTTCGAAGCCTGGGTCGCAAAGCGTGGGCGCCGATTGTATGGGCGTGCAGGAGATCAAGGCCCAGGCGGCGACCGTCGAGGGCCGCTTCGACAAGGTCGCCGGGCATGAAGGGCCACTTCCACTTCGCCGAGAAGAAGGGCTACGCCGGCGTCGGCCTCTACAGCAGCAAGCGCGCCGAGCGACGTGCGTGCGGCTTCGGCGACGCCGAGTTCGACGCCGAAGGCCGCTACGTCGAGAGCTGCGCTTCGACACGCCGGCCAGCGCAACGCTCTCAGCGTCGTCAGCTGCTACTTCCCGAGCGGCTCCGTCGGGCGAGCAGCGCCAGGCAGGCCAAGTTCCGCTTCCTCGACGCTGATGGCGCCGCACCTGCATGCGCGCTGGAGAGCGAGCGCGAGTTCATCCTGGTGCGGCGACATCAACATCGCCCACAAGGAGATCGACCTCAAGAACTGGCGCGGCAACCAGCAAGAACAGCGGCTTCCTGCCCGAAGAGCGCGCCTGGATGACGCGCCTGCTCGAGCGAGCTCGGCCTGGTCGACGTGTTCCGCACGCTGCAACCCGCATCCCGAGCAGTACACCTGGTGGAGCAACCGCGGCCAGGCGCTGCGCCAAGAACGTCGGCTGGCGCCTCGACTACCACCTGGCGACGCCGGCGGTCGCGTCAGCTCGCGCTGCGCGAGCACATCTACCTCGAGCAGCGCTTCAGCGACCACGCGCCGCTCGTCGATCGACTACGACTTCAAGCTGTGAGGGCGCCGCGAGTGCGCTGATTGCCCGCGTGCTCCGGCGAGACTCGCAGCCAACCCGCCGACGGAACCGAAATGACCAGCACTCGACAGCGATCGAACACGAAACCGCGCCGGCGCCGCAGCGCTGCCGTCATCATCCTGCACGGCCTGGGCGCCGACGGCAACGACTTCGTGCCGGTCGCGCACGAGCTCGAGCTCGCCGCGGTCGGCCCGGTGCGCTACGTCTTCCGCACGCGCCGACGCGGCCGGTGACGATCAACGGCGGCTACGTGATGCGCGCCTGGTACGACATCCTCGGCCTCGACGTCGCGAGCTGCAGCGAGGACGAGCACGGGCTGCGCGCGTCGCAGGCGCTGGTCGAAGCAGCTGATCGCGCGCGAGAAGGACGCGCGGCATCGCCGCGGCACGCATCGTCCTCGCCGGCTTCAGCCAGGGCTGCGCGATGACGCTGATGACGGGCTGCGCCACGCCGAGCGCCTGGCCGGCCTGGTCGGCCTGTCGGGCTACCTGCCGCTCGCCGCCAAGCCGACGCCGAGCGCCACGCCGCCAACCACGACACGCCGATCTTCCTCGCCCACGGCACTGCCGATCCGATCATCCCGATCGCGCGCGCGCGCAGTCGCGCGACGCGCTCGCTCGCGCTCGGCCACCCGGTCGAGTGGCACGAGTACGCGATGCCGCATTCGGTGTGCGCGGCCGAGATCGCCGACCTGAACCGCTGGCTGCTGCGCGTCGCTGGCGGCCTGACGCGTCAGTGCGCCAGGCGCGCCAGTCATCGTCGCCGGCGACCGCGGGCGACGCGGCGCCGACGCGGCGGCCACCGGTGGCCGACGCCGGCGGCGGCACCGTCGCGGCGACGCTCGAGCCGCAGGCCGAACCTGCCGGCAGCGATCGCGCTCCATCGACGCCGCGGACCGCGAGCACGGCCGACATGGCGGCTCCGGCCATGATCAGCAGCGACGACCAAGCCGTGGTCGAGATAAGCGCGAAACCTGAACTTGCCCATCATGTTGATCCCCAGTCGGCGTCGCCGGCACCATGCCGAGCGACCGGGACTCACTCTAAGAACGAGCGCGCCTCGACTCAGCGCCGCATTGCGCGCCGAGATCGAGACTTATTCACGTCACCGTTCGCGCGGGCGCTCACCACGCCGGCCGGAGGCTTCTTCAGGACGACGATCCGCCCGCTCACTGACGTCGAGGTAGCCGCCGGTCGTCAGGTCTCTTGACGATCCGGCTCACCATCTCGCGCGACGCGCCGACGCGATCGGCGATGTCCTGCTGCGTCAGGCGCTCGCGCACCTCGGCGCTCGCCGCCGTCGACGGATCGGAGAGCTCGCCGAGCAGGCGGACGACGCGCGCGTAGACGTCCTCGAGCGCGAGGCTCTTGACCGCTCTCGGTCGCCTCGGCGCACCGCGCCGGATCAGCTTTCGGATCAGGTGCAGGGCGAAGTCGGGGTGCGCGGCGATGAACTCGCGCAGGTTCGCGCCGCTCACGACCGAGCAGGTCGTCGGCTCGAGCGTCATCACCGATGCGCATTGCGCACGCCGCCGTCGAGCGCGCAGCTCGCCGACGTACTCGCCGGCGCCGTGCGTCGTGATGACGACCTCCTTGCCGTCGGCGTTGTTCGAGTAGACCTGACCCGGCCGCTCAGGACGATGAAGAGCGAGTCCGGTCGCGTCGCCCTCGTTGATGAGGATGGCGTTCGTCGGGTACGACCTGACGCCGCCGCGCCGCGGCGATCTCGCGCAGCGAGCCTGCGTCGAGGACGTCGGCGGTGACGGCCGGCGGGCGCATGCGCGAATTCGTCGCGCCGGTGCGGTGGTGTGAATAAGTCACTCCAGCGCGGCCGACTTCCTTCAACTTACAAGCCGGCGCTCGGCTTCCTAACCTCTTCGACATCGCGAGTCCCGGACTCGCGTCGATGTCCGAAGTGCAATGCTTCATGTTGCCCCCGTCCACCGCCTGCACCGACGATCTCCCTTCGCACGCACGCCTCGGCGACGCCTGCGCCGCGTCGTCAGATGCACGTTCGGCCCCGTGCCGTTCGCCATGCCCGCGCTCGCCGGCGAGAGCGTGCGCGCCCAGCCGCCACTGGCACTCGCCGCCGCGCTCGACGAGCTCGACTACGGCATCGTCCTGCTGTTCGACGGCATGCGCGTCGTCCACGTCAACGACGCCGCGCGCTGGTCGAGCTCGACGAGCTGCGACACCCGCTGCAGCTGCTCGGCGGCGAGCTGCGCGCCAAGCTTGGCGCGCGACGTCGCGCCGCCGCACGAGGCAGTGAACGGCCGCCGTGCAGCCGCGGCATCGCGCAGCTCGCTCACCCTGGGCAAGGACGGCCGAGCGCGGCAGCGTCTCGGTGATGCCGCTCGAAGCCGCCGACGCCGGCCCGCGCGCCGTCCTCGTCGTCGCTCGGCAAGCGCAGCGTCTGCGAGTCGCTCTCGGTGCAGGGGTTCGCGCGCAGCTGCTGGCCTCACGTGCGCCGAGACGCGGGTCCTCGATCGCCCTGTGCGACGGCATCGCCGCCGGCGACGCGCTGCCGAGGAGCTCGGCGTCGCGATCTCGACGATCCGCAGCCAGATCGGCAGCATGCGCCAGAAGACCGGCGCGGAGAGCATCCGCGCGCTCGTCCGCCAGGTCGCCGTGCCTGCCACCGGTGCAGAGCGCGCTGCGCCGCAACGGGATCGCGCGCGCGTCAGCGGCTGGTTCCCGCGTCGCTGCAACTCTCGCGCCCTGACGCTGCGCGGGCACGCGGTCAGCGCCCTGCTTGCCGGCTAGCTTCCTCCCGTTAAGCGCTCGCGCGGCGGCCTGACGTCGCCTCCGCTTAGGCGCCCGCGCGTACAGGCCCTCGACCTTCGGCAGGTTGGCCCGGATGTCGCTGATCCGCGTCGGCCCCGACGGATGCGTGCTCAGCAGCTCGACCGGCTGCGCTGGCTCGCCGCCGGCCATCTTCTGCCACAGGCGTGACGCCGGCGCGCGGGTCGTAGCCCGAGCGCGCCGCGAGTTCGAGGCCCGACCAGGTCGGCCTCGACTTCGTCCTCGCGGCTGAACTCCAGCGTCAGCAGCTGCCCGCCCATGGTCGGCGAGGAGGCGCCCGCCGCTGCCGAGCCCGAGCGCACGGCTGGCGCGCGACCTCGATCGCGGCGCTGGGTTGCGCAAGCTCTTGCCCATCTGCTCGCGCGCGTGCTCGCGCAGCGCGGTGGCGCCATCTCGTGGCCCATCACCATGGCGCTGCCGTCGTCGTCGAGCTGCAGCTTGTCGAGCATGCCCGTAGTAGACACGCGATCTTGCCGCCCGGCATGCAGAAGGCGTTGATCTGGCTTGCTGCCGATCAGGTTGACCTCCCACTTCCAGTCTGCGCGCGCGCGGGTTCCACTCGACGGTGATCGGGATGATGCGCGACGGCGATGGCGCGCAGCCGCGCACTGCGGATGCGCATGCTCCGGCGCGAGGCTGCGCCGGCTCGCGTTCTGCTGCAGCAGCGACAGGTACTGGCTGCGCCGCGCGCTCGATCTGCTCGGCTGAGATCGCCTTGGTGAAGACCGGCGGGCCGACGTCGACGCCCTCGCGCGCCAACGCTGCACACCAACGCGCCGGCGAATGCGCCGGCGCCGAGCAGGCCAGCGGAAGCGCCTTCGATCAGTCACGCGCATCGCCGGAAGTGGGTTCGCGGTCGAGCATATCGATCGGCCGCCGCAACACCGCGAGCAGGGCCAAGCGCCGGCAGCGCCGGCGACGATCGAGCCGAGGAAGAACGCCGGCCAGCCGATCGACTGCGCGAGCACGCCGGCGAGCGGCCCGACCCAGACCCGGCCGATCGACGCGAACGCGCTGCAGCAGCGCGAACTGGGTCGCGCTGAAGCGCCGGTTGCACAGGCTCATCAGGAAGGCGACGAAGGCCGCCGTGCCCATGCCGCTGGTGATGTTCTCGCTCGCGATCGACCATCAGCAGCCCGCCGTCGACCGGCGTCGGCTCGGCGAGCTTGACGAAGCCCCAGTCGAAGGCCGGCAGCATCGAGGCCCGGCAGCGCGCTCGCGGCCGTGCACGCGCGAGCCACCAGAAGCCGAGGTTGCTGAGCATCTGCAGGATGCCGAACAGCATCAGCGCGCGCCACAGGCCGAGCCGGATCATCAGCGCGCCGCCGATCAGCGCGCCGACGATCGTCAGCCACAGGCCGATCACCTTGTTGACGACGCCGACCTCGGCCGGTGCTGTAGTGCATCGCCTGCAGCAGGAACGGCGTCAGCAGCGAGCCGGCGAAGGCGTCGCCGAGCTTGTAGAGGACGATGAAGGCGCAGGAACGCGCAGCGCGCCCGGCTGCGAGAAGTAGCTCGCCAGGCCTGCCGAGGAAGGTCTCGAAGCGCGCCTGCGTGCGCGCCCACGCGGCCAGCGGCAGCGGTCAACGCGATGCCGGCGAACAGCGCGACGCAGGTCGGCCCAGCGTCGCGGCCAGCGGCGCGGCGATGCCGCTGCCCGGCCGAGCAGCGGCGCGACGCAGCGCGCGCGCCCAGCGGCGCGAACGCGTAGCGCGTCACGCACGAAGCCGGCGCGCGACCGCGGCGGCGACGGCGAGGAAGCCGAGCACGTCGTTGCGCGCGACGCTCGACGGCTTCGCGGCGGCTGACTAGGCGCGGCGCGAGCAGCGCCGAGAACACCGCCGCGCCGACCATCAAGCAGCGCCATCGCCCGGTAGACCTCGGGCCAGCTCCAGCCGCCGCCCTGGCGCGGGTCGACCCAGATGAAGGCGATGCCGCCCGAGACGATCATCGCCAGCCGGTAGCCGAGCACGCGTCAGCGACGAGCCGACGCCGCGCTCGGCCGCGGCAGCAGGTCGGTGCGGTAGGCGTCGACGACGACGTCCTGCGAGGCCGAGAGCCAGGCGACCAGCGCCGGCGAGCAGGCGCGAACGGCGCCGAGCGCCGGCGCCGGCGGCGTCGCTGCCATCCAGAACAGCGCCGCGGCGAGCGCGAGCTGCGTCAGCGACCAGCCAGCCGCGGCGCCGGCCGAGCCACGGCGGCTCGAAGCGGTCCATCAGCGGCGCCCACAGGAACTTGAACGTGTACGGCAGGCCGACCAGGCTGAGGAAGCCGATCGTCGCGATGTCGATGCCGTCGGCGGTGAGCCAGGCCTGCATCGCCTGGCCGGTGAGCGCGAGCGGCAGGCCCGAGGCGAAGCCGAGGACGGTGACCGCGAGCGAGGCGGTGCAGCGCACGTCCGGTCGAGGCGCGGCGATCGATGGCAGCGCAGCGGCGATGACGATCCATGGGTTCGATTATAGGTGAGCGCTCCGGCCGTCCCGCGCCGCGTCGGCGCGCCGAGCATCGACAATCGGCGCATGGGCAAAGTCCCGACGCGCCGCGCCCCCGTCCTTCAGCGCGGCGACGACTTCCGCGCCGCGCTGGCGATGTTCGCGACCGGCGTGACGATCGTGACCGCGCGCACCGCCGACGGCGCGAGCCGATCGGCCTCACCGCCGAACTCGTTCAACTCGGTGTCGATCGAGCCGCCGCTCGTCCTCTGGAGCCTGTCGCGCCAGGCCGGCTCGATGCCGGCGTTCGAGCGCGGCTCGCACTACGCGATCAACATCCTCGCCGCCGACCAGCGCGCGCTGCGCCGAGCGCTTCGCGAGCAAGGACGTCGACCGCTTCGACGGCGTCGCGTTTCGCCACGGGCGCGAGCGGCGTGCCGCTGCCTCGACGGCGCCGCCGCGGTGTTCGAGTGCTTCAACCGCAGCCGCTACGAGGAAGGCGACCACGTCATCTTCGTCGGCGAGGTCGAGGCGTGCGAGCGGCGCGCCGGCGCCCAGCCCGCTGATCTTCCACGGCGGCCGCTACTTCACGGAGCTGCCGCTCTAGCGTAGCCGTAGCGCCGGCGAGGCCAGCGCCTCGCCGCTTCGCGGTCGAGGCTGCCCTCCTCCCTCAGCTTTCGCTCCCCCCCTCCGAGAGGGAGGGACCCGGCCCGTTGGGCCACCCGCGAAGCCAGCCGCGCGGCGACGGGCGAAGGCGTTGAACCATTCGACGCTGCCGGCGTTGGCCATGGCGTCGAGCTTGAACACCTGCTCGGCGCGGCGCGCCCAGCAGCAGCTTCTTGACCGGCAGCTCCATCTTCTTGCCCGACAGCGTGCGCGGGATCGCGGCGACCTGGAAGATCTCGTTCGGCACGTGGCGCGCCGAGCAGCGCTGCCGTGATCGCTGTCGCTGCAGGCGCTCGCGTCAGCGCGTCGTCGAGCGTCGAGCGCCTTCGCGCAGCACGACGAACAGCGGCATGTAGCTCTCGCGGCCGAGGTACTCGAGGTCGACGACGAGGCTGTCGAGCACCTCGGGCAGCGCCTCGACCGCGCGGTACAGCTCGGCCGTGCCCATGCGGATGCCGTGGCGGTTGATGGTCGCGTCGCTGCGGCCGTAGATGATCGCGCCGCCGCGCGGCGTGATCCGGATCCAGTCGCCGTGGCGCCAGACGCCGGGGTACATGTCGAAGTAGCTGTCGCGGTAGCGCGCTGGCCGTCGGCGTCGCCCCAGAAGCAGCAGCGGCATCGACGGCATCGGCTGCGTGCAGACGAGTTCGCCGACCTCGTCGACGAGCGGCGGCCGCGGCCGCTCGCGTCGGCTCGCTCACGCCTCGACCGCGGCGCCGAGGCAGCGGCACTGCATCTCGCCGGCGACCGACCGGCAGCGTCGCGCATGGCCGGCGACGAAGGCGCCGGCGAAGTCGGTGCCGCCCGAGATCGGGGTCGAGCCAGATGTCGGCGCGCCGTCGACCTTCGGCAGCCGGCGCCAGATCCAGCGCGTAGCACTCGATCGACGAGCGGCGAGCCGGTCGCGCCGAGCGCGCGCAGCGCGCGACAGGTCGCCGACGCTGCCTGCGGCTCGACGCCGGCCTTGAGGCAGCTCGCGTAGAACGCCGCGCCGGCACCGAAGAAGGTGACGCCGGCGTCGGCCGCGAAGCGCCAGAGCGTCGACCAGTCGACGGCGCCGTCTCCGCAGCTGCTCGCCGGCGGGTTGCCGTCGATACAGGCAGATCGTCGGTGCCGCCGAGCAGCGCCGCCGATCTGCGAGTTCCACATGATCCAGCCGGTCGAGCTGTACCAGTGGTAGCGGTCGCCGGTGCGCGACGCTCGGCGCCGATGTCGTTGTGCAGCGCGCCGCCCTTCAGCGCCTCGAGCATCGACGCCGCCGTGGCCGTGCACGATCGGCTTCGGCAGGCCGGTCGTGCCGCTCGAGTAGACGATCCAGAGCGGATGGTCGAACGGCAGCCAGCGCGGCGCGAAGCGCGGCGCGTCGGCGGTCAGCGCGTGCGAAGTCGTGCACGCGGCGCGCCGCGTGCGGCGAGCGAGCGACGTCGGCTCGCGCGTCGTCGAGGTAGCGCCAGCAGCGACGACGTCGCTGCACGCTCGGCAGCTCGTCGAGCAGCCCGCGCAGCACCGGCGCGCGGTCGTGCGCGACGCCGCCGTAGATGTAGCCGTCGCACGCGATCAGCACCTTCGGCTCGATCTGGCGGAAGCGGTCGAGCACCGCGAGCCGGCCCCATGTCGGGCGAGCAGATCGACCAGACCGCGCCGAGGCTCGCGCAGGCGAGGAACGCGACCACCGCCTGCGGGCATGTTCGGCAGGAAGGCGGCGACGCGGTCGCCGGGCGCCGACGCCCATCGACGCGAGCGCCGGCGGCGAGCGCCGCGACCTGGCGGCGCAGCTCGGGCCAGGCGATCTCCTGCGGCTCGCCGACGCGCTGCATCGCCTCGTCGCGGAAGACGATCGCCGGATGTCCGGCCGCATGCGCCGCGTCGGCGTGGCGGAAGACGTGCTGCGCGTAGTTGACCTGTGCGCCTGGAAACCAGACGCGCGCCGGGCATCGTCGCGTCGGCGAGCACGCGTGCGATGCGGCGTCGGCGACGCGATCGCCGAAGTAGTCCCAGATCGATTGCCAGAACGCCGCCGAGGTCGTCGCACGACCAGCGCCAGAGGCGCGTCGTAGCCTTCGTAGGTCGGTCGGGTCGAAGTCGAGGCCGCGCGTCTCGCGCAGCCAGCGGGCGTAGCGGAGGATCTGCGGCTCCGGAGCGGCTCATCGCGGAGCTCGCTCAGGCCAGACGCCTTCGCGCGCATCGCGCCGTCGACCTCGATGAACGTGCCACGCACTGGTTGCGGAAGAACGGCTGCCGGTAGCCGGTGATCCAGGGGCGCGAGAAGTCGTTGTAGATGCGGTGCACGTGGATGCGGTACGGCATGTAGGCGACCGACCAGCTCGCTCGCCTTGCGAAAGAGGGCTAGCGCGCTCGGGACCGTCGGGGAAGATCGAGCATGCGGCGGTAGATGTCGTCGAACGCGGGCAGCTTGAAGCGCGCGAGGTTGCTCTGGCCGATCGACTCGCCGTACATGTGCTCGAGCGCGCCTTGGCCGTCGGGATGCGTCGCGGTGCTGCCGAGGAACCACATCTGCAGCGTGCCGGCGCGCGCCGTCTTCATGTGCTCGGCCCATTGCGCCGTCTCGAAGACCATGCGAACGCCGATCGCCGCGCGTGCTCCGCTGCCAGTTCTCGTTGTACTGGCGGTAGATCTGCTCCGGCTCGCTCGCCATCGGCGATGACGAGCGGCGAGCCGTCGGGCTGCTCGCGCCAGCCGTCGCCGTTGCGGTCGACGTAGCCGTACGATGTCGAGCAGCGCCTTCGCGCGCGCGACGTCGTAGTCGCTGTTCTCGCTCTTGCAGACGCCGGATCGTAGCCCGTAGGTGCCGGCGCCATCGGCGCCTGCGCCGGATCGCCTGGCCGCGCCGGATGATCCTGATCTCGTAGTCGATGTCGTACGCGAGGCTGGATCGCGCGGCGCAGCGCGACCTTTGCCGGCGTGTAGCCGCCGACCACCGGGTCCTCCATGTTGAAGTACAGACATCGCGACGTCCGGGTTGACGTAGCGCTGCAGGCGGATGCCCTGCTTGGCGAGGTTGGGCGCGAGCTTTGCCGTTCGGCGCCGCGATGCGGCGACAGCTCCGGCGCGGCACGCGCGAAGTCGGCCTCGCCGTTGAGGAAGCGACAGCCAGCGCGGCTGGCTCTCCTCGATGATGCGGATCTCGACGCCGTCGATCATCGGCAGGCGCCGGCCGCTGAAGCGCGCCAGCAGCGCCTGCCCCTCGGCAGTCGTCGGCAGCGCGGCTCGGCGTCTAGTAGCGCACTCGCGGTAGTCCGGGTTGCGCTCGAGCACGATGCGCGAGCTGCGCCGCCACTGACGCGAGCCTGATACGGCCCGGTGCCGACCGGATGCGCCATCGATCTCGTCGCCGATAGGACTCGACGACCTCGCGCGCCACCGCGCCGTACAGTGCTCGCCGGCGAGCGTCGTCGCGAAGCGCGGGCGCGGCTTCGCGCAGCTTGAACTGCAGCGTGTAGCGGTCGAGCGCGCGCATGCCCTCGATCGTCGCGGTCGTAGTCGAACGGCTTCGTCGCTGCAGCGCGTCGCGCGCGCAGCTCCTGCGAGGCCGAGGATGCCGTCCTCGGCGACGAGCTGCCAGGCCGGGCTCTTGTTGCGCCGGGTCGGAGAAGCGCTTGAACGCGTAGACGTAGTCCGGCGCGACCAGCTCGCGCGTCTTGCCCTTGAACGCCGGGTCGTCGGCGAAGCAGATGCCGCGGCTGCAGCCGCACCGTCCAGACGCGTGAAGTCGGCCGAGACCTCGCGGCATCGCCTCGGCCGTCAGCGGCACCGAGCTTGCACCGGCACGCGCCAGCGTGGTCGTAGCGCGAGCAGCGCCTCGAAGATGTGCGGCGATGACGCGTGCGCGAATACAGGTCGCTCGACCTTGCGCCGGATCGAAGCTCGGTCTCGGCGGACCTCGAAGAGCGTACGCGCAGCACGTTCGCGTCGAGCGCCGTGTCGTGCGTCGCGGCGGCCAGCGGCCTGCGCGGGCGCCAGCGCAGCGCGCCGAGCGCGAACCGGCGCCGGTCGATGCCGCATCGTCATGGCATCAGGCCATCGCGCCAGCTCGTCGCCATCGCTCGTCGATGTCGACGTACTGCCACCAGTCGTGCCAGAACACCGGGCCGCCGGTAGCCGATCACGCGCTGGCTGCGTCATGTCGATCGAGACGCGGTTCGAGCGTGTACTTGTACGGCATGTAGGCGAGCGCGAGCGCTCTAGCCTCGTCGAAACAGCGGCGCTGCGCTCCGGGCCGTCGGGCAGCGCCTGTGCGCTCGATCGTAGAGCGCGTCGAACGCCGGCAGCTTGAACGCGCGCCATGTTCTGGCCGCCGATCTGGCGTGCTGTCGTACGCGCTGAGCGCGCCGCTGCGAGTCGGGCGCCGTCGGCGTGGCCGACCCGAGCGACCACATCTGGCAGCTTGCCGGCGCGCGCCGCCTTCAGGTTCTCCGGCCATTGCGCGACGATCGAGCTGGACGCGGATGCCGATCGCCTTCATGTTCTTGATCCAGCACCTCGGCGATCTTGCGCGCGCGCCTGCGGCGTCTGACGTCTCGATCCGCAGCACCAGCGGCGAGCCGTCGGGCATGCTCGCGCCAGCCGTCGCCGTCGCGGTCGAGGTAGCCGTAGAGGTCGAGCAGCGCCTGCGCGCGCGCCGGGTCGTAGTCGCCGAACTCGGTCTTCAGCGTCGGGTCGTAGGCGCGTCGTGTGCGGCAGCAGTCGGCGCCTGCGCCGACCGTGCCCAGGCCGTTGTAGGCGTAGGCGATGATCTCGGCGCGAGTCGATGCCGAGGCCGATCGCGCGGCGCAGCGCGACGCTGCGCGGCGCTGTAGCCGCCGACGACCGGATCCTCCATGTTGAAGAACGTAGAAGTGGCCGGCCGGCTCGACGATGCGGATAGCCGCGGATGCCGCGCTTGGCGAGGTTCGGCGCGACCTTGCCGTTGGGCATCGCCTGCGGCGACGAACTGGTAGCCGACGCGGTAGGCCACGTCGGCCTCGCCGTTGACGAACGCGAGCCAGCGCGGCTGCTCCTCCTCGATGATCGAGATCTCGACGCGGTCGACCATCGGCAGGCGCCGGCCCTTGAAGCGCGCCAGCAGCGCCTGGCCCTCGGCGTCGTCGGCGGCCGGCTCGGCGTCGTAGAGCATCTCGCGGAAGTCGGGGTTGCGCTCGAACGCGATGAACGAGCTGCGCCGCCACTGCGCGAGCTTGAACGGCCCGGTGCCGACCGGATGCGCCTCGGCCTGGTCGCCGTAGAACTCGACCACCTCGCGCGCGACCGCGCCGAACAGGTCGCTCGCCGGCGAGCGTCTCGACGAAGCGCGGGCGCGGCTCGCTCGAGCTTGAACTGCAGCGTGTAGCGGTCGAGCGCGCGCATGCCCTCGATCTCGCGGTCGTAGTCGAACGGCTTCTTGTGCTGGCAGCGCGCGCTGCGCGCAGCTCGGTCGAGGCCGACGTATGCCCTCGGTCTCCATGCCCGACCAGACCGGGCTCTTGTTGGCCGGATCGGCGAAGCGCTTGAACGAGTAGACGTAGTCCTGCGCGACCAGCTCGCGCCGCTTGCCCTTGAACGCCGGGTCGTCGGCGAAGTAGATGCCGGGCTTGATCCTGCACGGTCCAGACGCGGAAGTCGTCCGAGACCTGCGGCATGCCGTCGGCCGGTCAGCGGCTTGATCTTGACCGGCCGCGCGAGGTGGTCGTAGGTGTACAGGCCCTCGAAGATGTGCGGCGTCAGCGTGCGCGAGTAGAGGTCGTTGACCTTGACCGGATCGAGGCTCGGTCTCGGCGACCTCGAAGGCGTAGCGCAGCACCTTCCGCCGGCGCGGCCGCGCCGACGCCGTCGCCTGCGGCGCCAGGCGCAGCCGTGGCGCAAGCGCCGCCGCCAGGCGGCGCGTTGCGCACGACGGTCGAGTCGGATGCAGCCATCGCGTGTCACGCTCACTTCGCGCGCCGCGACGCAGCTCGGCGTGGTCGATGTCGACGTAACTGCCAGCAACTCGCGCAGGAAGACGTTGCGGTGGTAGCCGATCGACCCAGGGCTGCGCGCAGGTCGGTCCAGATGCGGTGCAGCGTGCGCCTTGTACGGCATGTAGGCGATCAGCGAGCTCCTTCAGCCTGCGTCATCAGCGCGCATGCGCTCAGGGCCGTCGGGCAGGCGCTGCTGCAGATCGTAGAGCGCGGTCGAACTCCGGCGAGCTCGAAGCGGGCATGGTTGGCCTGGCCCTTCGACGGCCCGTGGCCGAGGACGCAGGAAGTCGCTCGCCGTCGGGGCCGCCGCTCCAGGCCGACGCGCCACATCATCAGCTTGCCGGCGCGCGACGCCTTCAGGTTCTCCGGCCATTGCGCGGTCTTGAAGACCGATCCGGATGCCGATCGCATCCATGTTCTTCTTCCACTCGCGTGATCAGCTGGCGAGCTCAGGTCGTCGGGCTGGGTCGCGTACTCGATGCACCAGCGGCGAGCCGTCGGGCTGCTCGCGCCAGCCGTCGCCGTCGCGGTCGACGTAGCCGTACAGGTCGAGCAGCGCCTTCGCGCTGGCGCGGTCTGAACTCGCCCATCTCGCTGCGGAACGCCGGGTCGTAGCCCGACAGGCGCCGGGCGCGATCGATCGACTGCGCCGGCGATCGCCTGGCCGCGCCGCACGACGCGGATCTCGCGCTTCGACGTTCGACGGCCAGCGCGATCGCGCGGCGCAGCGCGACCTTCTCGGGCGTGTAGCCGCCGACCACCGGGTTCTCCATCGCGAAGTACGACATCGAGTCGTCGTTGCGCAGGTAGCGCACCTCGTAGATGCCGCTGCTTGGCCAGGTTCGGCGCGACGCTTGTTGTTCGGGATCGCGGTGTAGGTGAAGTCTTCGGGCACCTGCTCGATGATGTCCATCTCGCGGTTCAGGAACGACAGCCAGCGCGGCTGCGGCTGCTCGATGATCGCTGACCTCGACGCGGTCGACCATCGGCAGCTTGCGGCCCTTCAGGCGCGCTCAGCCGCGGCCTGCGCCACCGGCGTCGTCGGCCGGCGCCTCCTCGTCGTAGAACACGTCGCGGTAGTTCGGGTTGCGGCTCGAGCGCGATCAGCGAGCTGCGCCGCCACTGCGCGAGCCGGAACGGCCCGGTGCCGACCGGATGCTCCATGATCTTGTCGCCGTAGAACTCGACGACCTCGCGCGCCACCGCGCCGATCATGTCGCCGGGTCGCTGAGCTCGATCGGTGAAGCGCGGGTTGCGGCTCGGCGAGCTTGAACTGCAGCGTGTAGCGGTCGAGCGCGCGCAGCCCTCGACCTCGCGGTCGTAGTCGAACGGGCTTGCCGTCTCGAGCGCGGCCTCGCGCAGCTCGTCGAGGCCGACGATCCGGTTGTTCGTCGAGGTCGCGACAGGTGCGGGCTCTTCCAGCGCGGGTCGAAGTGGCGCTTGATCGAGTAGACGTAGTCCGGCGGCGACGAGCTCGCGCCGCTTGCCCTTGAAGGCCGGGTCGTCGGTGAAGTAGATGCCCGGGCTGGACGCGGATCGTGAAGGTCTTGAAGTCGTCGCCGAGCCTCGGGCAGCGCGACCGCCGTGCAGCGGACGCAGGCGCACCGGCCGGGCGAGAGATTCGTAGCTGTAGCAGCGCCTCGAAGATGTTCGCGGTGAGCGTGCGCGAGTAGAGATCGGAGATCTGCGCCGGATCGAAACCGGTCTCGGCGATCCGGAACGCGTAGCGCAGCACCTTCGGCGCCGCCGGGCGCGGCTGGCGTCTGGGCGCCGCTCGCGACGAGCGGCAGCAGCACGGCGCAGCGACGAGTCGCGGCGAGCATGCGAAGCGATGCCGGGAAGTCTCTCACGACACCGTGAGACTGCGCAGTCCTGCTCGCCCTGCCGGCGACCCCCGAGGCGACTTGACCTGCCCGCGATGACGGCCTACCTGATCCGACGCCTGTGGCAGATGGTCCCGACGCTGTTCGGCGTCGTCCTGCTGGTCTTCCTGCTGTTCAAGGGCTTCGGCGGCGACCCGGCCGAGATCCTCGCCGGCCTGAACGCGACGCACGCGCAGGTCGACGCGATCCGCCAGCAGCTCGGCCTGAACGAGCCGCTCTGGACCGCAGTTCGGCATCTTCCTCAAGCAGATCGTCACCTTCGACTGGGGCCGCAGCTGGGCGACCAACGAGTCGGTCGCGCACCTGTTCGCGACGCGCCTGCCGGCGACGCTGACGGTGATGATGCCGATCCTGATGCTCGACACGCTCCTCGCGATCCCGTTCGCGCTGCGGCGTCGCCTACGTGCGCGGCTCGCTGACCGACCGCAGCGATCATGGTCGCTGACGACGGTGGCGCTGTCGATCTCGTTCCTCGTCTACATCATCGTCGGCCAGTACGTGTTCGCGTTCCAGCTCGGCCTGGTTCCCGGTGCAGGGCTGGAGCGACAGCGTCGCGACCAACCTGGTCACGCTACGCGCCGCTGCCGGTGCTGCTCGCGGCTGCCGTCGTGCGCTCGCGCCGCAGACGCGCCTGTACCGCACCTTCTTCCTCGACGAGATCGGCCACGACTACGTGCGCACCGCGCGCGCCAAGGGCCTGACCGAGCGCACCGTGCTGCTCAAGCACGTGCTGCGCAACGCGCATGATCCCGATCCTCACCAACGTCGCGCGTCGGCGCTGCCGGGCATCTTCGTCGGCTCGTTCCTGATCGAGGTCTTCTTCTCGATCCCCGGCCTCGGCCGCGAGGTCCTGCTCGCCGTCAACCGCAGCGACTACCCGGTGATCCAGGCGTTCGCGATCTACATCGCGCGTGATCACGATGGTCGTCAACCTCGCGACCGACGTGCTCTACAAGCTGGTCGATCCGCGGGTGGTGCTGAAATGAGCGCGGTCATCGAGCGCGCCGATGTCGCGCGCCGACGCCGAGCCGGCGCTCGCGCCAGGCGTCTGGCGCGCCGCCGGCGCGCGCTTCGCAGCGACCGCGTCGGCATGGTCTCGCTGGCGATCGTCGCCGCTGTTCCTGCTGCTCGATCGCCGCCGCGGCGCTCGGCCTGGTCGCGCGCGACTGGCAGACGCGAGAGCGGCGTGCCGAACGCGCCGCCGAGCTTCGTCGGCCCGGCCGCGCTCGAGCGAGGCCGCCGGCGATCGCCGCGCCGAGCCGGCCCGAACGTCGACATCTCCGCCGTCGACCCGCTCGCGCCGCGCTACAAGGAATGGGCCGAAGCGGCGAAGACAGTACCAGACGACGCGAGCCAGCAAGGCGCGAGACGCTGCCGTTCGGCGGCGACCGGCTCGGCCGCGACGTGCTCGCCAAGGCGATGAAGGGCGCCGCAGATCTCGATCTTCGTCGGCGTCTCGGCCGCGCCTCGCTCGCGACGCTGATCGGCACCGTGCTCGGCGCGCTCGCGCGGCTTCTTCGGCGGCAAGGTCGGCGACTTCCTCGAGTGGCTCTACAACGTCTTCACCGCGATCCCCGGCATCCTGCTGATCTTCGCGTTCGCGGCGGTGTTCGGGCGCGGCATCGGCTCGGTCGTCGCTCATCCTCGGCGCTGGCCGGCTGGACCGGCATCTACCGCCTGGTGCGCGCCGAGTTCATCAAGCATGCAGTCGCGCGACTACGTGCGCTCGGCCGAGGCGATCGGCGCCGGCACCGTGTCGCGCATGTTCCGCCACATCCTGCCCAACGTCAGCCACGTGATCCTGGTGCAGCTGTCGATCCTCGTCGTCGCCTTCATCAAGTCGCGAGGTGATCCTGTCGTACCTCGGCCTGCGGCGTCGGCGTCGACCAGGTGTCGTGGGGCACGATGCTCGCCGAGGCGCAGAGCGAGCTGATCCTCGGCTACTGGTGGCAGCTGGCCGCCGCGACCATCTTCATGGCGGTCTTCGTCACCGCGTTCTCGCTCATGACCGACGCGCTGCGCGACGCGCTCGATCCCAAGCTGCGGGGCCTGGATGACGAGCGCCCCGGCCGGCGTGCCGCTGCTCTCGATCGCGCGACCTGCACGTGTCGCTTTCGCCTCGGCAAGCGAGGACGGCGTCGTCCAGCGCGTCGAGGCGGTCAAGGGCGTGAGCTTCGAGCGTGCCCGAGAACACGCACCGTCGCGCTGGTCGGCGAGTCGGGCTCGGGCAAGAGCGTGACGGCGATGTCGATCCTCAACCTGCTGCCCGACAACGCCGAGCGCACCGGCGCGATCGCGTTCGAGGGCCGCGACCTGCTCGGCCGCGTCGCGACCGAGCTGCAGAGGCTGCGCGGGCGCGAGATCGCCTGCGTGTTCCAGGACCCGATGAGCTCGCTCAACCCGGTGTTCACGGTCGGCCAGCAGATCGTGCGAGCCGCTCGTCAAGCACCTCGGCCTCGGCGCAGCGCGCGGCGCTGGCGCGCGCCGAGGCGCTGCTCGTCGAGGTCGGCATGCCCGAGCCGAAGCGGCGGCTCGCCGCGTATCCGCACCAGCTCTCGGGCGGCCAGCAGCAGCGCGTGATGATCGCGATGGCGCTCGCCTGCGAGCCCAAGCTGCTGATCGCCGACGAGCCGACGACCGCGCTCGACGTGACCATCCAGCGCCAGATCCTCGAGCTGCTCGCCGAGCTCAAGGAGCAGCACCGGATGAGCATGCTGTTCATCAGCCACGACCTCGGCGTGGTCGGCGAGATCGCCGACCACGTCGTCGTGATGCGCCACGGCATGGTCCGCGAGCAGGGCCCGGTCGCGCGGCATCTTCGCCGCGCCGCAGGACGCGTACACCCAGGCGCTGCTCGCCTGCCGGCCGACGCCTCGACGCAGCGCGCGCCGCGCTGCTGCGTGGTCGACGACCACATCGCCGGCGCCGCGCCGCGGCATCGCGCGACCGCATGCCAAGGCGAAGGACCGAGGCGCGCGCGTGATCGTCGAGGCGACCGAGCGCTGACCAAGAGCTTCTGGATCGCGCAGCGGCGCTGTTCGGCCGCAAGGAGTTCGCGGCGGTCAAGGGCGCGACCTTCCAGCTCGCGCGCCGGCCACACGCTCGGCGTCGTCGGCGAGTCGGGCTCGGGCAAGACGACGCTCGGCCTGACGCTGCTGCGCCTGCACGAGCCGAGCGGCGGCCCGGTCGGCGGCGCAGGCGATCTTCGACGGCCGCGACCTGCTCGCCCTCTCGAGCGCCGAGCTGCTGGCGATGCGACAGCGCATCCAGGTCGTGTTCCAGAACCCGTACGCGCTCGCTCAACCCGCGCTTCACGATCGGCCAGACGCTGGTCGAGCCGATGACGATCCACGGCATCGGCGCCGACGACGCGAGCGCGAGCGCGCGCGCGCGCAGCGCTCGCTCGCCAAGGTCGGCCTCGACGACAGCGGCGATGCACAAGTACCCGCACGAGTTCTCCGGCGGCCAGCGCCAGCGCATCGCGATCGCGCGCTGCCTGACGCTCGAGCCCGAAGTGCTGGTGCTCGACGAGGCGGTGAGCGCGCTCGACGTCTCGGTGCAGGCGCAGGTGCTCAACCTGCTCGAAGGACCTGCAGGACGAGCTCGGCCTCGCCTACATCTTCATCAGCCACGACCTCGCGGTCGTCCGCTTCATGGCCGACGAGGTGCTGGTGATGAAGGACGGCGAGGTCGTCGAGCAGGCCGGCGTCGAGCAGATCCTCGAGCAGCCGCAGCAGGACTACACGCGCCGCCTCCTGGCGGCGATTCCGCGCTGGCTACGTCGCGCGACGGCCTGATCGCGACGCGCGCGGCGCGCCGCACGCGCCTGCGGCCCGGCTCGCAGGAGCGAGCAGCACGGCGACCGAGACAGTGAACGCGCCGACGCCGAGCGGGTTGTCCGCGACCAGCTGCGCGGCCTGCTGCAGCGCCTCCGGGCTCGACCTGCTCGACGAAGCGCGCCAGCTCGGCGACCTGTTCCTTGGAAGAGCGCGCGACGTCGGCCGATCGCGATCGCGAGAGCCGCCGCGCGCCGCTGCGCAGGGCGACCGCGCTGAACGCCCCCGCCGCGACGCCGGCGAGCGCCGAGCCGGGCCGAGCGGCCGCACCGGGCAGTCGACGAGGCGCGCGCGCAACACCAGGTTCGCCGAGGAGTAGAGGCGGACCAGCAGGCGCAGCGCGCTCGCCCGGGAGCGGCCGGCGCAGACGACGACCGCGTGGGAAGGGCGACAGGATCGACGGCGTCGTCGGAGTTCATCGGACATGGCTTGCTCCTGAGGATGGAGATGGGATCGCTGGCGTCGCGTCGCGTTCCGAGTCTGCTCGATCTTTACATTCGATCAAGTCACGAGCGCGACAGCCGCGCCGTAACACCTTGCTTTCGACTCCGACGCGCGCCGTGTCGCGCCGATTGCCGTCTTGTCAAGCGCGCAACGCCCGCCGTGCGACCAGCGCCGCGGCGTCGCGCTGGCAGCGATCACGGCCGCGCGGCTGGACGCTTGCGTCTCCTGTCCACGCGCGCTGCCCGGCAGGACGATGATGCGGCGCCACCGCAGACGAAAAGGCAGCCCATGTCGTCGCGCCGCTCGACCGTACACCAGTCTTCACGCGCTGCCGCCCGTCCGGACCGCGCTGCCACGGCGGTGCTTCGTCGCTGCTGCGCCTCGGCTTTGCTGCGCTGCCGCAACGCGCCGTCGCTGCGCGCGGGTGGCTGGCGCGAAGCTCGACGACGACGCTCGCGATCGTCGAGCACGTCGTCGGCCTGCCTGTCGCGCGACCGGCGCAGCCGGCGCCGCTGTGGTCCTGATCGCGAGCCGACCGCCATGCTGACCTCCGCCTTCGCCTCCGCACCGCTGATCTCGCGCGAGCGGCGGCGTCGTTCGCATGTCGCCTGCACCGCTCGCCGCGGTCCGCAGCGCCCGCCGCGTGCTGGCGCGTCCGCCGCACACACCGCAACAGCTGTCGTTGTTCGGCCCGCCGGGAGTCGTCCGGCGCTGAAGTGTTCGTTTTCGGACGTCGCGCCGGACGCCGAGCCAGTGACTCCACTCGCTCGCGCCTGGCACCGGTCGGGACGATTCCCCGCCGCGATCCGCACAGCGTGTCCAGGAGGAGCGGGCACGTCCGGGGTGTTCGAGAGCGAGCCCCGACCTGATGTCCCGCTCCTTCTTTGTTCGACGTTCCGCGCGCTGACGATCCGCTGGGCTGGGCGGGCCGGGGAAGCCTCTTCTCGCCGCCGCACCGGCACCACGACACTCGACGCGTCGAGGCGCCCGCGTCCGGGCGCAGGTCGCCGCCCATGTCGCTTCGTCGTCGCTCGCTCGTTGGTCTCGGCCTTGCCGTCGCCGTCCGCCGCTGGCGCGCGCGCAAGGCGCCTGGCCGACCAAGCCGGTGCGGCATCGTCGTTCCGTTCGCGCGCCGGCGGGACGACCGACATCCTCGCGCGCGCGCTCGCGCCCGAGCTCGGCAAGGCGCTTCGGCCAGACCTTCATCGTCGACAACAAGCCCGGCGCCGGCGGCAACATCGGCGCCGACATCGTCGCCAAGTCGCCGCCCGACGGCTACACGCTGCTGATGGGAACGGTCGGCACGCACGCGATCAATCCGTCGCTGTATCCGAAGATGCCGTACGACCCGGTCAAGGACTTCGCGCCGATCACGCTCGTCGCCGGCGTGCCGAACGTGCTGGTGATGAACCCGGCGAAGGCCGCGGCGTGCGGGAATCACCGACGTGCGCCGACCTGATCGCGCTACGCAAGCGCCAACCCGGGCAAGCTCAACATGGCGTCGAGCGGCAACGGCACGTCGATCCACCTCGTCCGGCGAGCTGTTCAAGACGATGACCGGGACCTACATGGTCCACTTCCCGTACCGCGGCTCGGGCCCGGCGCTGCTCGACCTGATCGGCGGCACGATGGACCTGATGTTCGACAACCTGCCGTCGGCGCTGCCGCAGATCAAGGCCGGCAAGCTGATCGCGCTGGCGGTGACGAGCGGCGCAGCGCAGCGCCGGCGCTGCCCGACGTGCCGACGATCGCCGAAGCCGGCGGCCGGTCAAGGGCTTCGAGGCGAGCTCGTGGTTCGGCCTGCTCGCGCCGGCCGGGCACGCCGGCCGAGATCGTCAACCGCGTCCAGCAGGAATCCGCCAAGGCGCTCGGCGCGCCGGCGCTGAAGGAGCGGCTGCTGTCGCAGGGCGCGATTCCCGGCGGCAACACGCCGGCCGAGTTCGGCCGCTTCATCGCCGCCGAAACGAAGAAGTGGGCGGCAGGTGGTGAAGACCTCGGGCGCGAAGGTCGACTAGTCGCGCGCGGCCGCCGATCGTTCAGTCGGTCTCGCGCGCTCGACCGCCATCTCGATCTGCTCCTGCACCCGGCGCGCGCCGCGTTGCGCCGCAGCGGGTCGAGGTCGCTGCGGCGCGACCTTGCGCGCGACGTCGTCGAGGCGATGTCGGGATCGGTCATCAGCGCATGCGCGAGCGCCGAGATCGCGCACATCGCGCGCCGCGGCGACGTGCATCGGCAGCTCCAGCGTGCTGTTGACGATGACGTGATAGCGCACGCTGTCGACCGCCTGCCGGCGCGACGCCCCAGCTCTCGCACAGCGCCGCGCCGAGCGTGTCGTGGCTGACGCCGAACTTGGCGTGCTCGAGCATCAGCAGCTCTTCGTCGCTTCGCTTGCGCGAGCGACTGGCTTGTAGCGCTCGGTGGCGTGGCGGAACATGCACCGCCTTGCCGCATCTCCTCGAACAGGCCCGGCCGAGTGCGCGGCCCAGGCGTCGACGCCGAGCGTGCCGGCGATCCGGCCCATCAGCAGGCCGCGCACGCGCGCCGTTGCCACACCGGGGTCGTGAGCTCGGGCGCGGCGCGGAAAGACCGCGCGCGCAGCCCATCTCGAAGGTGACCGACGCGACCTCGCGCGTGCCGAGGTAGGTGATCGCCTGCTGCACGCTCTGGACGCGGCCGCGCAGACCGTACATCGCCGAGTTGACCGCCTTCAGCACCGCGGCGGCGAGCGCCATGTCAGAGCTGATCAGCAGGCTCGCGGCGTTGCAGGTCGACCTCGTCCTCGGCGAGCAGCAGCGACAGCTGCGACCAGCACGTCGGGCTGGCGCCGGGATGTCGACGTCGAGGAGACGCCGGCGGTTGATTTGTCTTGCATGCGCGGATGGCGCCGGGGCGCGAAGAGCAGGCCTCGGATGGTGGACCGAGCCCGGCCGCGCCGCGGGCGACCGGATCGCCGCCGCGGCGCGCGGCACAATTCTCGTCCGCTGCCGCGTCTGTCGGCACCAGGAGCCGACCATGCGCCTGTTCTCGCTCCTGCTCGCCGCGTCGCCGCCGCGCTGGCTCATCTGCCGGCCAGCCGCCACGGACGCCGCGGCGCTCATCGCCAGCCAGACCGAGGCGATGCGCGCCCTTGCGATGCTCGACGGCGTCTGGCGCGGCCCGGCGACGGTGGCCGGAGCCGACGGCCGCCGCGTCAGCTTCGTGCCAGACCGAGCGCATCGGCCCGTTCCTCGGCGGCTCGATCAAGGTGATCGAGGGCCGCGGCTATGCGACGACGACGGCGCCGTCGCGCTTCAACGCCTTCGGCATCGTCTCGTTCGATCCGGCGACGCGCGCCTACACCATGCGCTCGCACGCGCAGGGCCACGTCGGCGACTTCGCCTTCGTGCCGACCGGCGACGGCTACCGCTGGGAGATCCCGCTCGGCCGGCGGGACCGCATCGCGCTACGTCGCGACGGTGCGCGACGACGAGCTGCACGAGGTCGGCGACCTGATCGCTCGAGGCCGCGCGCCGGTGCGCGATGTTCGAGATGCGGCTGAAGCGGATCGGCGACACCGACTGGCCCGCCGCTGGCGCCGTGCCGCCGAAGTAGCCGAGCGCATGAAAAAGGGAGCGCCGATGCGGCGCCCCTTTTCGTGTTTTGCTTCGGCCCGTGGCCTGTGTCGCAGCGCTCTGGCGCCCCGTGTCTCCTCGTCGTTCGTTCCTTCGCGGCACCACGCAGGTGCCTCGCCGGAGACCCGCACTCTAGCACCGCCCCGAAGCGCGTGCCCTCGGGTTTCCCGGTGCGCCGACTCAGGCGCCCGGGCAGCTCGTCGCGACGCGCGCCGAGGACGCCGCCGGCAACGTCAGGACGACCCGCGTGCCGCGCCCGAGCGACGCTCTCGACCGCGGCGTCGCCGCCGTGCAGCTCGGCGATGCGCTTGACGATCGCGAGGCCCAGGCCCCTGCCGCCTTCTGCCGGTGGCCGGCGCGACCGTCGGCCGGCTCTGGTAGAAGCGGTCGAACAGCTGCGGCAGGTCGGCCGCCGGCGATGCCCGGGCCGTCGTCGGCGACGCTCACCTCGACGCGACCGCCGCGCGCGCTCGGCGGCGAGCGTGACGCGTGCTGCCGCGCGGGCAGAACTTGAGCGCGTTGTCGACGCAGGTTGGCGACCGCGCGCTCGAACAGCTCGACGTCGAGCTCGGCGCGCGGCGGCGCGGCCGTCGCCTCGCAGCGCGCTGCCGTGCGAGGCGCGACGCCCTGGCGCGCGCGCGCGCTCGGCGAAGCGCAGGCGCGATGTCGTCGAGCAGCTCGCCGGCGTCGACCGCCTCGGTGCGCAGGCTGAACTCGGGCTCGTCGAGCTGCGCCAGGTCGCCGAGCGACTGCACCATGCCGCGCGGCGTTGCGCGTGTTGCGCAGCGCGATCTCGACCAGGCGGCGGTCCTCGGCGCGCGCGGCGTCGCCGGCCCAGCGGCCGTCGAGCGTCTCGAGGCAGGCGACCGTCGCCGTCAGCGGCGAGCGCAGGTCGTGCGACAGGTTGCTGACGCCCTCGCGCCGGAAGTGATCGAGTGCGGCGCAGCGCATTCCACTGCCGCCGGCAGATGTCGAGCAGCATCTCGAAGGCGCTGCGTGAGCTGGCCGAACTCGTCGCGCTGGTCGGCGCCGGCAGCGGCTGCCGCGGCGCGACCGCGAGGCCCTCCGCGAGGCCGCGCTGCGACAGCGTCGCGACCGCGCTCGGTGAGCCGGCGCAGCGGCTCGCGTCACGGCGGCGATGATCAGCGCGGCGAGCAGCGTCGTCAGCGCGACGACCGCGAGCATCGGCGCCGAGCGCCGGCCGGCGCGAAGCTGCTGCGCAGCGCGTCCCAGCGGCCGGCCGGCAGCTGCTGCGTGTGCAGCACGAGGTACAGGTAGCCCGGCCATCGGCGCGTGCCGCCGCTGCGATCGCGCGGCGCACCGGCTGGCGACGATCGACCGCGCCGGCGTCCATGCGCTCCGGGTCGTCGCCCATCACGCACGACGGCGTCGCGTCTGCTCGATCGACTCGCGCACCGGCGCGAGCGCGACCCGCGTGCCCGGCTTGCAGCGGCGTCGGCCGGTCTTGGCGAGCACCGTGCCGTCGCGCGTCGAGCAGGTAGAGCTCGGTGTCGGGCTCGAACAGGACCAGCGCGCGCAGCCAGGCGCGGAACGCCGTCCGGCGTCGCGCTCGTGCATGTCGAAGATGTTGTCGTACATGCGTGACGACGCGCGAGAGAAAGCGCATGCCGCGCCGGTACGCGGTCTCGTGCTCGAAGCGCTGGAAGGCGTAGAGCGACGGTCGCGATGACGAGCAGCGCGGTGACGCAGCCCGGTCGCGAAGATCGTCAGCGCGAGCTTGAGCGCGGACGCTCATCGTCAGCGGGCGCGTCGCGCATCTTGTAGCCGGCGCCGCGCACGGTGAGGATCAGCTCGGGCCGCATCGGGTCGGCCTCGAGCTTGGCGCGCAGCCGGTTGATGTGCGTCGTCACCGTGTGCTCGTAGCCGTCGTGGGTGTAGCCCCAGACGGCGTTGAGCAGCTGGCCGCGCGAGAACACGTGGCCCGGGTGCGGCGCGAAGTGCAGCAGCAGGTCGAACTCGAGCGCGGTGAAGTCGATCGGCTCGCCGCGGTAGCGCACCTGGCGCTTGGCCGGCAGGATCTCGAGCTCGCCGTTGCGCAGCACGCGCGGCTCGGCCGCGCTCGCCGCCTGCGCGGCGCGCAGCAGGTCGGCGCGGCGCAGCAGCGCCTTGACGCGCGCCAGCAGCTCGGCGAGCGAGAACGGCTTGGTCAGGTAGTCGTCGGCGCCGAGCTCGAGGCCGAGCACGCGGTCGAGCTCGGTCGACTTGGCGGTCAGCATCAGGATCGGCGTCGATGCGGCCGCGCGCGCGCAGCGCCTTGCGACCTCGAGGCCGTCGAGGCCCGGCATCATCAGGTCGAGGATCAGCAGGTCGCTCGGCCGCTCGCTCTGGCTGGCGAGCGCCGCCGGCCGTCGGCGACGGCCGTGACCGTCGTAGCCGGCGCTGCGCAGGTTCATCACCGAGCAGGTCGCGGATGTCGGTCTGGTCTTCGGCGACGAGGATCGAGGCGGGCGGCATGCCCGGATTGTCTCGTCGTCGCGCGAGTTCTTACAGCGATGTGATCTGGCCTGTGATCTTTCGCGAGGATGGCGCGATCGTCGGCGCGACAGGTGCGCGCATCGCCTGACCGACCGGACCGCCATGCATGAACGCGCTCGCCACCGACTCCGTCACCGCCCGCCGCCCGTCCGCCGCCGCCGATCCCGCGCCGCCACGGTCGCGCTCGTGGCCGAGCTGGTCGTCGCACCGGCCCTACCTGGTGCGCTTCGCGCTGCGCAAGCTGCACGACCCGGCGCTCGCCGAGGACGCGGTCCACGACGTCGTTCGAGGCCGTGCTCTCCGGCCGCGCCGCGCTTCGGCGGCCGCGCGGCGCTGCGCTCCTGGCTGACGGCGGTGCTGAAGAACAAGATCGTCGACGTGCTGCGCCGCGCGCAGCCATGCACGAGCGCTCGACGACGACGACGACGGCGACGAGCGCCGCGCCACGCCGTCGCCTGCCCGCCAGCCGCGCCCGGACGAGATCGCCGAGCAGCGCCAGGAGCTCGCGCCGTCGCTCGCCGGCATCGAGCGCGCTGCCGGCCGACGCTGCGCGACGCGATGCGGCTGCGCGTCGTCGAGGACCGCTCGACCGAGTCGGTCTGCGCCGAGCTCGGCATCAGCGAGGAGAACCTGTTCGTTCGCGTCCACCGGGCGCAGGAAGCACCTGCTCTCTGTGGCAGCCGGACGCGTCGCGGTCGGAGCAGCGCGCGCTCAAATCATCGCGGCCGGGTCGATGTCGTCGGCCGCGAAGCGCGGTCAGCCTTGCGCGGCAGCAGGTGCACCGCTCGAGCCCGGCTGGCGAGGCCGAGGCGATCGCGCAGCGCCATCCACTCGGCTGCGCGGCATCTCGACGTCGACGTACGACTGGTCGTCGCTGCGCCGGAACTCGAGGCGCGTGTTCGGGCCGACGGTGAGCGCCTGCGCCAGCGTCGCCGGCGACCGAGCCCGGCAGCGCGCGTCGGCGACGATCGGCGAGCTCGTGCGGCCGCACGAAGGCGATCGTCGCCGCCCTGGCCGCGCGGCGCTGGCCGAGCAGCGGCCGTGGAACAGGTTGACGTCGCCGAGGAACTGCAGCACGAACGGCGTCGCCGGATGGTCGTAGACCTCGTCGGGCGGGCCGTCCTGCTCGATCCGGCCGTGGTTCATGACGACGATGCGGTCGGCGACCTCCATCGCCTCTTCCTGGTCGTGGGTGACGAAGACGCTGGTGACGTGCATCTCGTCGTGCAGCCGGCGCAGCCAGCGGCGCAGCTCCTTCCGCACCTGCGCGTCGAGCGCGCCGAACGGGCTCGTCGAGCAGCAGCACCTTGGGCTCGACCGCGAGCGCGCGCGCGAGCGCGATGCGCTGGCGCTGGCCGCCGGAGAGCTGGTGCGGGTAGCGGTCGGCGATCCAGTCGGAGCTGCACCAGCTCGAGCAGCTCGCATGACCTTGGCGCTGGATCGTCGCTCTCGTCGGGCCGCGTCGCGCTGCGGCCGCACGCGCAGGCCGAAGGCGACGTTCTCGAAGATCGTCATGTGGCCGAACAGCGCGTAGTGCTGGAACACGAAGCCGACGCTGGCGCTCGCGCACGTCGGCGTCGGTGGCGTCCTCGCCGTGGAACAGCACCGTGCCGGAGTCGGGCACCTCGAGGCCGGCGATGATGCGCAGCAGCGTCGTCTTGCCCGAGCCCGACGGGCCCGAGCAGCGCGACCAGCTCGCCCGACGGCGATGTCGAGGTTCAGGTTGTCGCAGACGACGGTCGCGCCGAAGCGCTTGTTGAGATTGCGCACCTCGATGCTCATCGGCTGCGTCGCTGCCGCGCGACCGCGGCGCTCGTCGATTCGCTGCGACGCTGCCGCTCGACGAGGTACTTGAGCAGCCAGCGTCACCAGCGCCAGCCCGGCGAGCAGCGAGCGCGACCGCGAACGCCGCCGCGAACTGGTATTCGTTGTAGAGGATCTCGATGTGCAGCGGCATGGTGTTGGTCTGGCCGCGGATGTGGCCCGAGACGACGCTGACCGCGCCGAACTCGCCCATCGCCCGCGCGTTGCAGAGGATCACGCCGTAGAGCAGCGCCCACTTGACGTTCGGCAGCGTGACGCGCCAGAAGATCTGCCAGCCGCCGGCGCCGAGCACGCGCGCCGCCTCTTCCTGCTCGGTGCCCTGCGCCTGCATCAGCGGGATCAGCTCGCGGGCGACGAACGGGAAGGTGACGAAGACCGTCGCGAGCACGATGCCCGGGCACGCGCGAAGATGATCTTCAGGTCGTGGTCGCGCAGCCACTCGCCGAACCAGCCCTGCAGGCCGAAGACCAGCACGTAGATCAGGCCGGCGATCACCGGGCTGACCGAGAACGGCAGGTCGATCAGCGTGAGCAGCAGGTTCTTGCCGCGGAAGTCGAACTTGGCGATCGACCACGCGGCGGCGATGCCGAACACGAGGTTGAGCGGCACCGCGATCGCCGCGGCGATCAGCGTCAGCTTGATCGCCGACACCGCGTCGGGCTCGGTGATCGCGGCGAGGTAGACGTCGACGCCCTTCTTCAGCGCCTCGACGAACACGGCGACCAGCGGAACGAACAGGAACAGCGGCGAGGAAGGCGAGCGCGACGCGCGATCAGCAGCGCGTCGCACCCAGGCCGGCTCGGCGTCGCGGCGTCGCGGTGCGGCGCGACGGCACGCGGCGCGGCACGCCGTCGACCGTGCGGCGTCATCGCGCTCATCAGCGTCCCTGCGCTCGCGCGTCCAGGCCTGCAAGCCGTTGATCGCGAGCAGCATGCAGCGAACGGCGCGACCAGCATCACGACCGCGATCGCGGTCGCGCCCGGCGTAGTCGTACTGCTCGAGCTTGGTGATGATGAGCAGCGGCGTGATCTCGGAGACCATCGGCAGGTTGCCGGCGATGAAGATCACCGAGCCGTACTCGCCGAGCGCGCGCGCGAAGGCGAGCGCGAAGCCGGTGAGCAGCGCCGGCGTCAGGATCGGCAAGATCACGCGGCGTGAAGGTCTGCCAGCGCGCTCGGCGCCGAGCGTCGCCGCCGCCTCCTCGACTTCCTGGTGCAGGTCCTCGAGCACCGGCTGCAGCGTGCGCACGACGAACGGCAGGCCGATGAAGGTGAGCGCGACCCAGCACGCCGACCGGCGTGAAGCTCGACCTTGAACCGGCAGCCGAGCTGAGCCGATCCAGCCGTTGCCGCGAGTAGAGCGCGGTCAGCGCGATGCCGGCGACCGCCGTCGGCAGCGCGAACGGCAGGTCGACCAGCGCGTCGACGAGGCGCTCGGCCGGGAAGTCGTAGCGCACCAGCACCCACGCAGACGATCAGGCCGAACACCGCGTTGACCGCGCGCCGCGGCGAACGAGGCGCCGAAGGTGAGCCGGTACGAGGCGACGACGCGCGGCGCGGTGACGGCGTCCCAGAACGCCGGCCAGGTCATCGTGAACGTCTTCAGGAACGCCGCCGACAGCGGCACCAGGACGATGAACGCCGAGGTAGAGCAGCGTGAAGCCGAGCGCGAGATCGAAGCCCGGGCAGGACGCTGTGACGCTTGAGCAGCGCGCGGGACAGAAGCATGCTGCGGCGTCGGTCGTCTCAGCTTCTTGCGCGGCGAGGATCTGGTCGTAGATCGCGCCGTCGTCGAAGTGCTCCTTCTGCGCCTTGGTCCAGCCGCCGAAGACCTCGTCGATGGTGAAGGTCTGAACCTTCGGGAAGTCCTTGGCGTACTTGGCGAGCAGCGCCGTCGAGCGCGGCCTGCAGCTGGTGCTTGGCGGCGATCTCCTGCGCCTCGTCGCGACCACAGGAACTTGAGGTAGGCCTCGGCCTGCTTGCGCGTGCCCTTCTTGTCGACGACCTTGTCGATCACCGCCACCGGGTTCTCGGCCAGGATGGTCGACTTCGGATACACGACCTCGAAGTCGTCGCCGAACTCGGCCGTGATCAGGTTGACTTCGCTCTCGAAGGTGGCACAGGGCATCGCCGATGCCGCGCTGCGCGAAGGTCGTCGTCGCGGCCCGGCCGCCGCCGTCGAACACCGGCACGTTGGCGAAGATCTTCTGCACCAGCTCGCGTCGCCTGCGCCGGCGTGCCGCCCGCCTTGAGCACCGAGCCCCAGGCGGCGACGTAGGTGTAGCGGCCGTTGCCGGTGATCTTCGGGTTCGGGATCACGACGCTCGTGCCGGGCTTGGCCGAGGTCGGCCCAGTCGTGGATGCCCTTGGGGTTGCCCTTCCGCACCAGGATGACGGTGACCGAGGTCGTCGGCGCGGCGTTGTTCGGCAGCCGCTTGGCCCAGTCGTCGGGATCAGCTTGCCGCGCTGGCGATGGCGTCGATGTCGCTGGCCTGGTTCATGGTCACGACGTCGGCCTCGAGGCCGTCGATCACCGCGCGCGCCTGCTTGCTCGAGCCGCCGTGCGACTGGTTGATCGGTGATGTCCTCGCCGGTCTGCTGCTTCCAGCGCGCTGGAACGCCGGGTTGATGTCCTTGTAGAACTCGCGCGCGACGTCGTAGCTGACGTTGAGCAGGTTCGGGCCCGGCAGCGAACGCGGCCGGGCGAACGGCGCGACGACGTGCGCGCGACCAGGGCGGCGAGCGCCGACGACGGCGCGCGGGCGAGGATGAGCGGGGAATGACGACATGAGCGGATGTCTGAGGCCTGCGGACTGCGGGCAAGCCCGGGCATGTTAGGACAGCGGCCATGCGCCGCCAACGATCGCCTCGTTGCAAGCTTATTCCAGGTCGCTCTGGACGGCGCCGCCCCGGCGCTGCCGACCAGCGCGCGCGCCGCGCTCGGCCAGCGCGGTCGTCGCCGCCGATCGTCGGGCAGTTCGCCGGCGAGGGCATTCGTGCACCAGCCGCTCGGCGGTCTGCGGCCTGCGGCGTCACCGGCGCCGAGGAAGCGCAGCGCCGCCGGCGTCGGCGATCGAGCAGGGTCGGGAAGTTCGTCGATGTCGGGATCGCCCAGCGGCATCGGCGTCGTCCTCGATGTCGATCCAGGCGAAGTCGGCGTCGGCGGCAGAACTGCGCCGCAAAGCGGCCGCGAAGGTGGCGCGGTAGTCGCGGCAGCGAGCCGCACCACTCGGCGCACAGGCACGCCACCAGCGGCCGGCGGGCCATCGCTCGTCGCTCGCGCCTAGCCCTCGACGTGCAGCATGTCGTGGATCTCGTGCTCGTGCGTCGGCGGACCGTCGAGGTTGATCGGTCTCGCCAGCCGTTGTCGTGCACTCGACGATCCGAAAGCGCCGCATCGGCATCATGCCGTGCGAGCGTCGAGGAAGAGCGCGAACACGTCGTCGCCGTGCTGCAGGGCGGCGACGACTTCGGCGACGTCGGCGATCTGCCGGCTCGGTGTGCCACTCGTTGGTCTCGGTGTTGACCGGACCCCAGTCGACGCCGGTGACGCGCCCGTCGGCGTCGAGGCGGACCTTGGCTACGGCATGCACTTTCATCGCTGCACTCTCCAGGCTGCGGCATCCGGCGGCACAGTATGCCCAGCGCCGGCGCTCAGCTCGCCGGCGCAGGATCCATTCGGCGGCGCGCTCGGCGATCATCAGCGTCGGCGCGTTGGTGTTGCCGCTGGTGATCGTCGGCATGACGCTGGCATCGACCACGCGCAGCCCTGGCACGCCGTGCACGCGCAGGCGCGCGTCGACCACCGCCATCGGGTCCGCCGCCGGGCCCATCTTGGCGGTGCCGACCGGGTGGAAGATCGTCGTGCCGATGTCGCCGGCGAGGCTGCGCCGAGCTCGGCGTCGCTCTCGAACTGCACGCCCGGCTTGAGCTCGCGCGGCTGGTAGCGGCGCCAGCGCCGGCTGGGCGACGATGCGGCGCGTCACGCGCAGGCTGCTCGGCGGCGATCGTGGCGGTCTTCGTCGGTCGCTCAGGTAGTCGGGCGCGATGCGCGGCGCGTCGCCGGTGTCGGCCGAGCGGATGCTGCACCTGGCCGCGGCTGGTCGGGTTGAGGTTGCACACGCTCGCGGTGAAGGCGTCGAACGCGATGCAGCGGCTCGCCGAAGGCATCGAGCGACAGCGGCTGCACGTGGTACTCGAGGTTCGGGTGCGCCAGCGCCGGGTCGGCTGCGCGTGAAGGCGCCGAGCTGCGACGGCGCCATGCTCATCGGCCCGCTGCGCTTCGAGGCGTAGTGCAGGCCGATCATGCGCCTTGCCCCACGAGCGACGCCGGCCATCGTGTTCAGCGTCTGCACGCCCTCGACGCCGTAGACCGCGCGGATCTGCAGGTGGTCCTGCAGGTTCTCGCCGACGCCGGCAGCGCGTGCGCGACCGCGATGCCGTGCGCTGCAGCAGCGCCGCCGGCGCCGATGCCCGAGAGCTGCAGGATCTGCGGGCGTGCCGATCGCGCCGGTCGCGAGGATGACCTCGCCGCCGGGCGCGAGCTGCGCCGCTTCGCGCGCGCCGCCGCCGAGCGGCGCGATCCTCGACGCCGCGTCGCGCCGGCCGTCGCCGTCGAGCAGCGACGCGGTCGATGTGCGCGCCGGTCCAGACCTGCAGGTTGGGCGCGCGCTCGAACGCCGGCCGCAGGAACGCCTTGGTCGCGTTCCAGCGGATGCCGGCGCGCTGGTTGACGCTGGAAGTAGCCGACGCCTTCGTTGTCGCCGCGGTTGAAGTCGTCGCGTGTGCGGGATGCCGGCCTCTGCGCGGCCGCGGCGGAAGGCGTCGAGGATCGTCCCAGCGCAGGCGCTGCTTCTCGACCCGCCACTCGCCGCCGGCGCGCTCGCCGCTCGCGGTCGAAGCCGGGCGCGGCATGGAAGGCGTCGGCGCCCTTGTGGAAGTCCTCGTGCTTGCAGGAAGTACGGGCAGGCACTCGTCCCAGCTCCAGCCGGGGTTGGCGCCGTAGCCGTCGCCGGCGCCCCAGCCGTCGTAGTCGCGCGCCTGGCCGCGCATGTAGATCATGCCGTTGATGCTGCGAGCAGCCGCCCAGCACCTTGCCGCGCGGGTAGCGCAGGCTGCGGCCGTTCAGGCCCGGCCGCCGGCTCGGTCGCTGTAGCAGCCAGTCGGTGCGCGGGTTGCCGATGCAGTAGAGGTAGCCGACCGGGATGTGGATCCAGAGGTAGTCGTCGCTGCCGCCGGCCTCGATCAGCAGCGACGTGCTTGTCGCGGTCGGCGCTCAGCCGGTTGGCGAGCAGGCAGCCGGCGGTGCCGGCGCCGCAGACGATGTAGTCGTAGGCGGCGCGCGCTCGTCGGCGTCTCAGCCGCACCGCGCGCCTCCGGCCAGGACCGGGAACAGCTTGACCAGGCCGTCCGACATCACCTCGACCGCGAGCGCCGCGAGCAGGAGGCCCATCAGCCGCGTCATGACGTTGATGCCGGTGCTGGCCGAGCGACGCGCGCGATCCGGCCGACGAGGCTGAACGCGACCCAGATCGCCAGCGCCGATGACGACGCCGTAGCCGACCAGCACCGCGAGCTGCCACCAGTGCGCGCGTCTTCTCGGCGTAGATCACCATCGTCGAGATCGTCGCCGGGCCGGTCAGCAGCGGGATCGTCAGCGGCACGATCGCGATCGAGTCGCCGGCGTCGACCTTGTCGCTGCCTTCGCTCAGGTCGCTGCTGCGGCTCTCCGCCGGCTGGGCGTTGAGCATCTGCAGCGCCGAGATCAGCAGCAGCATGCCGCCGCCGACCTGGAACGAGGCCAGCGAGATGCCGAAGAACTCGATGATGCGCAGGCCCGCCACGGCGCTGACGGCGATGACGACGAAGGCGCTGATCGCGGCGACACGGATCGTGCGGCGGCGCTGCTCGCGACTGAAGCCCTGCGTGAAGTGGATGAAGAACGGCATCACGCCGATCGGATTGACGATCGCCAGCAGCGCGATGCAGCGGCTTCCAGGACGTCCATCGGCGCGACGGGTGGGAGCGCGCGCTCAGGCGCGTTCGGGCAGCGCGCGATTGTCGTCGCCCAGCGCCCGCAGATAGCGCCAGTCCGGCCACGGCACGGGCGCCGTACCAGCTGAGCAGCTCGCCGTCGACGCGCTGCACCTTGCGCGCCCGGGCAGAGCGCCTGCGCCTCGGCGACGTGACGCGGCCTCGAAGGCGAACGGCTCCGAGCTGAGCAGCACCTGCTCGACGCTGCCGAGCCAGGGCTCGGTCGCCGGTGAGCGGCGGATAGCGCGCCGCGCCCGCGCAGCCGCCGTCGACCGCCGGCAGCGTCTGCCAGCCGATCCGGGCGAGCATCGCGCGAGAGGTAGGTGTCGCGCGCGCGACCGTCATCCACGGGTCGTGCCAGATCCAGATAGAGCACGCGGCTGCGGCGCGGCCGTCCGGCGGCGGGTCGCCGCCAGCTCGCGCGCCAGCGCGGCGCGCAGCGTCGGCAGCGGTCGGCCAGCGCCGGCGCGCCGGCGAAGGCCGTCGGCCAGCTGTGTCGACCAGCGCCAGGTTGTCGACCGGATCGAGCGGATGGGTGACGACGATCTCCGGCGCGGCCGTCGCCCCAGGCGCGGATCGCCTCGACCGTCTCGCCGCCGGTTCTCGTCGACGTTGACGAGCACGTGCGTCGGCGCCAGCCGGCGCAGCTTGGCCAGGTTCACGTCTTGGTGCCGCCGACCTTGGCGCACCCGGGCCAGCGACGCCGCGGCCGGGTGGATGCACACAAGCCGGTGCGGGCGACCAGCCGATCGCCCAGACCGAGCGCGAACGACGAGCTCGGTCAGGCTCGGCACCAGGCTGGCGATGCGGCGCACCGCGCGTCCGGCGCGTTCGTCGCTCAGCCGCGCGGCATGCCCCAAAACAACAGTCTAGTGGGAACGCTCCGGATCAGACTTTTCGCGCAGTTCACTTATATTCGCCAGTCTGTGTCTTGGCAGCAGCGCCTTCTTGAAATAGTTCACGACGGGTAGAAGCTCCACATCTCGGTAAAGAACAGGAAGGCAGCTCTCCCATGGGCAACAAACTCTACGTCGGCAATCTCTCGTACAACGTGCGCGACGACGATCTGCAACAGGCGTTCGCGCAGTACGGCACCGTGTCGTTCGGCCAAGGTCATGATGGACCGCGACACCGGTCGCTCGAAGGGCTTCGGCTTCGTCGAGATGGGCTCCGATCCGGAAGCGCAAGCAGCGATCAACGGCATGAACGGCCAGGCCCTCGACGGCCGCGCCATCGTCGTCAACGAGGCCCGGCCGCGCGAAGAGCGTCCGGGCGGCTTCGGCGGTCGGCGGCGGCTGCTGCGGCGGCGGCGGCGCCGGTGGCGGCGGCTGGCGGCGGCGGTGGCCGCTCGGCGGCGGCGGCGGCGGCTACGGCGGCGGTGGCGGCGGCTACGGCGGCGGCGGCGGTGGCCGCTCGGCGGCGGTGGCGGCGGCTACGGCGGTGGCGGCGGCGGCCGCTCCGGCGGTGGCGGCGGCGGCGGCCGCGGCGGCTACTGAGGTCTCGCTTGCCGCCGCAAGCCGGTCCCGACCGACAAGCGGTGCAGCGATAGCGCACCGCCTTTTTTCGTGGCGCCTCAGTCGCCGGCCTGGCGCTGCTTGCGCGGCCGGCCGGCGAGCAGCCGATCGTACAGTGCGTTCGGCAGCATCCGCAGCAGGCTGCGCGACGATGCCCATCTGCCACGGAATGACGCGGTAGCTGCGCGCCGGCGCTCGATCGCTCGCGAAGGCGCGATCGGCGAACGTCGCCGGCGCTCATCAGGAACGGCATCGCGTAGCGGTTGCCGCTGCGTCAGCGGCGTGTCGATGTAGCCCGGGGCGATCGTCACCACCTTGACGCCGAACGGCGCGCAGCTCGCCGCGCAGGCTCTCGCAGTAGGCTGATCACCGCCGCCTTGCTCGACGCAGTAGGCGCCGTGGCCGGGCAGGCCGCGGATGCCGGCGACGCTGGCGATGCCGACCAGCGTGCCGCTGCCGCGCTCGCGCATCGGCGCGACGAACGGATGGAAGGTCGCCGCCATGCCGAGGTTGTTGGTCTCGTAGGTCGCGCGCATCACCTCGAGGTCGGCGAGCATCGCGCGGTGTCCATGCCGACGCTGATGCCGGCGTTGGCGATGACGACGTCCGGCACGCCCTGCGCGGCGATGCAGGCGCGGCCGGCGCGCGGTGATCGCGGCGACGTCGCGCACGTCGGCGCGCGTAGACCGCGCAGCGTCCCGCGGCGATAGCCGCGCGCCGCGGCCCAGCGCTGCGACCTCGTCGGCGCGCCGCGCGACCAGCGCGAGCCGGTAGCCGGCGCGATGGAAGCGCGCCGCCAGCGCCTGGCCGATGCCGCTCGAGGCGCCGGTGATGAAGACCAGCGGCGCCGTCGATCATGGCGCCGCCGTCGCGCTTCGGCGCGCGAAGGTCGCGCTCGTGCGGCCCTTGAGGTCGACGACGCGGGCCAGGTTGTCGTACTCCATGTCGCCTGCGCGGACGACGCTCGTGCCCTGCGTCACGACCACCGGCAGGTGCGAGCGCACGCGCTCGACGTTGCGGAACGCGTGCAGGAACTCGCCGCGGAACTCGATCGCCTCCTCCTGGCCGTGGCGCCGGCGCGCGTGACCTGCGCGTCGCCGATCAGCTGCACCTCGCTGCCGTCGCCGTTGGCGAGCGCCCTGCGCGCGTGGCGAGCGTCACGACGCCGTCGCTGCCGATCGCGCGGATCCGCGCGGCGTCGATCTCGAGCGTGTCGTCGTCGGGGAAGTGGCGCAGCTGCTCGCCCTCGATCTGCGTGCGCAGCGCGCCGTCGCTGCGCGAAGCGCTGGACGACGAAGCGCGTCATCACGTAGTCGGCTTCGTGGCGCGGCGCGCGCCGCCGCGCGCGGCGTCTCGACGGCCGGCGCATTGCGCACCAGCCACCAGGTGCCCGAGCGCGAGCACCGCCATCATGCAGCAGCGGCAGGTAGGCCGGACGCAAGATCGAGCAGGCGCAGCGGCCAGGGCGCGCGTCGGCAGCCGGCTCGGGCCGGCGAGCGGCAGGTCGACGCGCGATCGTCCGTCGAGGCCGCCGCTTGCGACCGGCGGCACCGACCTCATCGCGCGTGCCATCGAGCGCGAACAGTGGGCCGCGCAGCAGCTCGCGCGTAGCGGCCGGCGGCGACGAGCAGCAGGTCGCAGAACTCGCGCGCCGCGCCGTAGCCCGCCGGCGGCCGCGGTGACGTGGTGCGCGACCGCCGCGCACCTCGACGTGCGCGTTCGGCCGGCGCGCAGGCGAAGGCGGCGCGCGCGCAGCAGTCGGCAGGTCGGGCCAGTCGTCGCCCATCGCGGCGACGCGCGTCCCAGCCGAGGCCGAGCTGCGCCGAGCAGCGCCGTCGCCGCCGCCAGCTTGTCGGCGGCGCCGTAGGCGGCGTGCGACGATGCCGAGGTCGGCGACGCGCCGGCGCACCGCCGGCGAGTCGCGCCCGGTGACGACGATCGGCACGATGCCGCCCTGGGCGAGCAGCTTCAGGCCGTGGCCGTCGAGGGTCGAGAACGCCTTGAACGTCTCGCCGTGCTCGCCGATGTAGATGCGGCCGTCGGTGAGGCACGCCGTCGACGTCGAAGATCGCCGCGCCGATGCCGTCGCTGCGCCGCGCGCTGCAGCAGCAGCTCGGGCGCGAAGGCGATGCGCCGGCGCGATGGACGGCGCGGCATCAGATGACCTTGGCGCGCATCAGGTCGTTCGAGTTGAGCGCGCCGACGAGCGCGCCGTCGGCGTCGACGACGAGCACGGCCGGTGATGCGGTGCTGCTCCATCAGGTCGGCCGCCTCGACCGCGAGCGCGTCGGCGCGCACCAGCTTCGGGCCCGGCGTGCATGACGTCGCTGCGCGCGTCAGCGCGCGCAGGTCGGCGCCGCGTCTCGATCAGGCGGCGCAGGTCGCCGTCGGTGAAGATGCCCGGCGACGCGCCGGCGTCGTCGGCGACGGCGGTGAAGCCGAGGCCCTTGCCGCGTCATCTCGCGCAGCATCTCGGCGAACGCGCGTGTCGGGCGTCGACGCGCGGCACCGCGTCGCCGCTGCGCATCAGGTCGCGCGACGTGCGATGAGCAGCTTGCGGCCGAGGCTGCCGCCCGGATGCGAGCGCGCGAAGTCCTCCTCGCGAAAGCCGCGCGCATCGAGCAGCGCGACCGCGAGCGCGTCGCCGAGCGCCATCTGCGCCGTCGTGCTCGCGGTCGGCGCGAGGTTGAGCGGGCAGGCCTCCTGGTCGACCGCGCTCGAGATCACGATGTCGGCATGGCGGCCGAGGCTGCTGTCGACGCCGGCCGGTCATCGCGATCAGCGTCACGCCGAGGCGCTTGATCGCCGGCACGATCGCGCGCGAGCTCGTCGCTCTCGCCGGAGTTCGAGATCGCGAGGACGACGTCGCCCGGCGTCACCATGCCGAGGTCGCCGTGGCTGGCTTCGGCCGGGTGGACGAACAGCGCCGGCGTGCCGGTCGAGGCGAGCGTCGCCGCGATCTTGCGGCCGACGTGGCCGCTCTTGCCCATGCCCATCACGACGACCCGGCCGCGGCAGTGCGAGCATCGCGCCGCAGCGCGGCGACGAAGCCGTCGCCCTGGCGCGTCCTTCAGCGCCGAGCAGCGCCGCGCCTCGATGTCGAAGCGTCGCGCGCGCGAGCTCGAGCGCGCGGTCGGCGTCGAAGGCGTGGATGCAGGCGTGGCACCGTGGTGCGCGGCGGCGTCCAGTAGGATCGGCCGATTCTAGGGTGCGCGCCTCGCGCGTCCGCTCGCACGATCCTTCGCATCGCATGGCCTCGACGCTCGAACTGACGCTGCTCTACCTGCGTCGCCGCGGTCGCCGGCGTGGTCGTCTGCCGCCTCGCGCGGCTGCCGCCGATGCTCGGCTATCTCGTCGGTCGGCGTCGTCGATCGGGCCGAACGCGATGGCGCTCGGCGAGCGACTCGGCCGGCGTCAGCTACCTCGGCCGAGTTCGGCGTCGTCTTCCTGATGTTCGTGATCGGCCTCGAGTTCAACCTGCCGAAGCTGCAGAGCATGCGCAAGCTGGTCTTCGGCCTCGGCCTGAGCCAGGTCGTGCTGACGATGCTCGCCGCGCTCGCCGGCAACGCCGCTGCTCGCCTCGGTGCTGCGCCGCCGGCGGCCGCGGCCGTGGGGCCTCGGCTGGCAGAGCGCGCTCGCGCTCGGCGGCGCGCTGGCGATGAGCTCGACCGCGATCGTCGTCAAGCTGATGGCCGAGCGGCTCGAGCTCGAGAGCGAGCACGGCCGGCGCGTGATGGGCGTGCTGCTGTTCCAGGACTCTGGCCGTGGTGCCGCTGCTGGTGCTGATCCCGGCGCTCGGCTCGACGCCCGCGGCTGCTGCTGCGCGAGCTCGCGGTCGCGCGCGCTGAAGGCGGCGGTGCTGCTGACGCGTGCTGCTGGTCGGCGGCCAGCGCGTGATGCGCTGGTGGCTGACGCTCGTGGCGCGGCGCAAGAGCGAGGAGCTGTTCATCCTCAACCTGCTGCTGGTCACGCTCGGCCTGGCCTGGCTGACCGAGCACGCCGGCCTGTCGCTCGCGCTCGGCGCCTTCGTCGCCGGCATGCTGATCGCCGAGACCGAATACAAGCACCAGGTCGAGACCGACATCCGGCCGTTCCACGACGTGCTGCTCGGCCTGTTCTTCATCACCGATCGGCATGAAGCTCGACTGGCGTCGGTCGTCGCGCCACTGGCCGCTGGTGCTGCTGCTGACGGTCGCTGCCGGTGCTCGTTCAAGTTCGTGCTCGTCACGGCGCTGGCGCGCCTCTTCGGCGCCGCGCCGGGCGTCGCGCTGCGCACCGGCCTCTACCTCGCGCAGGCGGGCGAGTTCGGCTTCGTCCTGCTCGGCGCTCGGCGACCGAGCAGCAGCCTGCTGCCGACCCGCCTGCAGAGGCCCGGTGCTCGCGAGCATGGTGCTGTCGATGCTGGCGACGCCGCTTCATCGTCATGTACAGCAACCGCATCGTGATGCGGCTGTCGGCCAACGACTGGCTGCTGCAGTCGGTGGCGATGACGACGCATCGCGCAGCGCGCGATCAACGCCGAGGCGCACGTCATCATCTGCGGCTACGGCCGCAGCGGCCAGAACCTGGCGCGCCTGCTCGAGGCCGAGAAGCATCGCCTACATCGCGCTCGACCTCGACCCCGACCGCGTGCGCCAGGCCGCCGCCGCCGGCCAGAGCGTCGTCTTCGGCGACGCGGCGCGCCTGCAGAGCCTGATGGCGGCCGGCCTCGCGCGCGCCAGCGCGGTCGTCGTCAGCTACCACGACACGCCGTCGGCGCTGAAGATCCTGCACCTCGTGCACGCGCACGCGCCGACGGTGCCGGTCGATCGTGCGCACGATCGACGACGCCGACTTCGAGCGCCTGCGCGCGGCCGGCGCGACCGAGGTCGTGCCGGAGGCGATCGAGGGCTCGCTGATGCTCGCCAGCCATGCGCTCGCGCTCGTCGGCGTGCCGATGCGGCGCGTGCTGCGCGTCGTCCAGCAGCAGCGCGACGCGCGCTACGGCCTGCTGCGCGGCTACTTCCACGGCGCCGACGACGACACCGTCGAGGAGCTCGAGCAGGCGCGCCTGCTCAGCGTCACGCTGCCGGCGGCGAGCGCCGGCCGTCGGCCGCACCCTCGGCGAGCAGGCGCTGCGCGAGCTGCGGCGTCACGGTGGTGTCGCTGCGCCGCGCTTCGGGCGCGGTGCTCGCAGCCCGACGACGCGCTCGTGCTCGCCGGCGGCGACACGCTGGTGCTCTCGGGCCGACCGGAGGCGCTCGCGCTGGCCGAAGCGGCGCTGCTCGCACGCCGCGGCGCCGAGGCGCCGGCGCGCGGCGATCCTGACAGCGCACGCGCCGCGCGCTGCTCAGGTCATCGGCGCCTGCTTTGCGAGCGTCGCGCGCATCCGCGTCGCCATCACGGCGCCGGCCGCGCGCAGCAGCTCGAGCGCGAGCGCCGGCGAGCGCTGCGCGAGCTCTTCCATGCGCGGGCCGCGCAGCGCCCAGACGACGCACGGCGTCATCGCCTCGACGTTGGCCATGCGCGGCGTGTCGCCGAACAGGCCCGGCTCGCCGACGACCGCGCCGGCGCGCAGGATCGCGACCTTGCTGCTGCCGGGCGGGCCGCCGGTCATGAAGATCTGCATGCTGCCCTGCTGGAGAAGTACATCGAGCGGTCGGCGTCGCCCTGCTTGATGAGCAGGTCGCCGGCGCGGATCTCGTAGCGCGCGAGATAAGGTGCGATCGTGCGCCAGTTGTCGACGCGTCAGGCGGGCGCGGAACGCATCCTCGGCATTGAGCGTCTGCACCGCCTTGACCAGTTCGTCGATTTCCATTCCCTGCTCCGCGTGGCCGCACCTGCGCCGGTCGGCGGGGCGGCTCGAATGTCGGCGCGATTATCGGCTTCGCCGCTGCGCGCGGCTGCACCGATCGGCCGGAGGAGCGGCCATTTGTCGCGCTGCGCGGCCCGCTCGTCGTTCGACGACGTGCGGTTGCCAAGGCAGGCGCTCAGCGTCCCCGATTCGCGGGATGCGCCAGTCGGCGTCTTGCGCCGCTGAGCCCCGAAGGTCGGCGTGCGCACATCGGCGGTATTGCCTGTTCCGACGCAATCTGCGCCGCTCTATTTGCCGATGCAGAAGCGCGCGAAGATCGCGCCGAGCAGGTCGTCGGCGCTGAACGCGCCGGTGATCTCGCCGAGCGCGTCGTGCGCCAGGCGTAGCTCCTCGGCGAACAGCTCGAGTGCGGCGTTGCCGCGTTGCGGCGTGCGCTGCCGCACGCTCGAGATGCTCGCGTGCGCGCTGCAAGGCGTGGACGTGGCGCGCGCGGGCGATGAACAACCCCTCGGGCACGGCCTGCCAGCCGGCGAGCTCGAGCAGGCGATGGCGCAGCGCGTCGAGGCCTTCGCCGGTCACCGCCGAGATCACGCATGCCCTCGTGCGGCCGACGCGCGAGCGCTGGAGGTCGAGCTTGTTGAAGACGTGCGAGCACGCGCTCTTCGGCGACCAGCCGCGCCGGCAGGCGCGCGGCGATCGCCGCGTCGCCGTCCTCGTAGCGGGCGTCGCCGAGGCGGGTCAGGTCGTGCAGGAAGACGAGCGCATCGGCGCCGCTCGATCTCGGCCCAGCTGCGCGCCACGCCGATGCGCTCCGACCTCGTCGCTCGCCTCGCGCAGGCCCGGCGGTGTCGATCACGTGGACCGGCACGCCTTCGATCTGGATCGTCTGCGCCGACCTTGTCGCGCGTCGTTCCCGGCGTCGCCGTGACGATCGCCAGCTCGGCGCCGGCGAGCGCGTTGAGCAGCGAGCTCTTGCCGACGTTCGGCTGGCCGGCGAGGACGACGCGGATGCCGTCGCGCAGCAGCGCGCCTGACGCGCGCGCGCAGCACCGCATCGACGCGCTGCACGCGCGCGCGCGAGCCGGCCGCCGGCGTCGGCGGCAGCGAGGAAGTCGATCTCCTCCTCCGGGAAGTCGAGCGTCGCCTCGACCAGCATGCGCAGCTCGACGAGCGTCGCCGCGAGCGCATCGATCTCGCTGCGAGAACGCGCCGTCGAGCGAGCGCGCTGCCGAGCGCGCCGCCGCCTCGGTGCTCGCGTCGATCAGGTCGGCGACGGCCTCGGCCTGCGCGAGGTCGAGCTTGTCGTTGAGGAAGGCGCGCTCGGTGAACTCGCCCGGCCGGCGATGCGCAGATCCGGGCAGGCGCGCCTCGCCCGACGCATCGTCACGCTCGCCCGCGGCCTCGAGGCAGCGCGCGAGCAGCAGCTGCAGCACGACCGGGCCGCCGTGCGCCTGCAGCTCGAGGACGTCTTCGCCGGTGTACGAATGCGGCGCCGGAAAGAAGATCGCCAGGCCGCTGGTCGATGGCGTCGCCATCGGCGTCGAGAGAACGGCGACGTAGGTCGCGTGGCGCGGCGGCGAGCGCCGGCCGCAGAGCGCCTCGACCAGCGGCGCGAGGCCGCGGCCCGAGACGCGCACGATGCCGACCGCGCCGCGCCCGCTCGCGGTCGCGACGGCGACGATCGGATCCGCCTGGCGCGCCAGCATGCATTGCAGGATTGTCCGGCCGCGCGGCGTGCGCGGCAGGCGCTACTTGCCGAGCGACGCCGAGCCGCTTGTTGATGAGGTACTGCTGCGCGATCGACAGGATGTTGTTGGTCAGCCAGTACAGCACCAGGCCGGCCGGGAAGAAGAAGAACATCACCGAGAAGACCAGCGGCATGATCCACATCATCTCGCGCCTGCACCGGATCGGGCGGCGTCGGGTTGAGCCAGGTCTGGAGCAGGCGTCGTGCCGGTCATCAGCAGCGGCAGGATGAAGTACGGGTCCTTCGCCGACGAGGTCGGTGATCCAGCCGATCCACGGCGCGTTGCGCATCTCGACCGCTCGACAGCAGCACCCAGTACAGCGCGATGAAGAACGGCATCTGCACCAGGATCGGCAGGCAGCCGCCGAGCGGATTGACCTTCTCCTCGCGGTAGATGCGCATCATCTCCTGCTGCATCTGCTGCGGCTTGTCCTTCAGCCGCTCGCGCATCTCCATGACCTTGCGGGTTGATCGCCTTCATCTTGGCCATCGAGCCGTAGGCCTTGGCGTTGAGCCAGTAGAAGGCGATCTTCAGCAGCACCACCAGGCCGACGATCGACCAGCCCCAGTTGCCGAGCAGCTTGTGCAGCTGCGTCAGCAGCCAGAACAGCGGCTTGGCGAGGATCGTGAACCAGCCGTAGTCCTTGACCAGCTCGAGCCCGGGCGCGAGCTGCGCGAGCTTGTCTTCTTCCTGCGGGCCGACGAACAGGCGCGGCATCGAACGTCCTGGTCGCGCCGGGCGCGATCTCGCCCATCGGCACGAGCATCGCCGACCGAATAGGTGTTGTGCGTCGACCTTGCCGGTGAAGAACTCGCGCGGCTGCGGTCGGCGCGTCCGGCTGTCGTCGATCAGCCAGGCCGAGATGAAGTAGTGCTGCACCATCGCGACCCAGCCGTCGTCGCCGCTCGTCTCGTGGTCGGGCTTGTCGCCCGGCCGCGCTTCTCGATCGACCTTGAAGTCGATCTTCTTGTAGTGCGAGCCCTCGGTGTAGATCGCCGGGCCGGTGAAGGTGAAGTAGCAGGCTCGAGCCGCCCGGCGGATCGGTTGCCGTCGCGTACGAGCTGCAGAGTAGACAGGCGCGGCTGGACCGGCGCGCTCGACGTCGTTGACGATCTGGTGCTGCACGTCGATCGACGTAGTCGCCGCGCCGTGAAGGTGTAGGTCTTGACCGAGCTTGACGCCGCCGACCGGATCGCTCTCGAACGTGACCTTCAGCTCGTTCTGCCCCGGCCTGAGCGCAGCGCTCGCCCGGCACCGGCGTGCATCGGCGTGTGGTGGTTGGGCAGACCGGCGCGCCCCGGCGGGCGGACGACACGAGCCCGGTCTGCGGCGAGGTAGAGACGCGTCGGCCGAGCGGTCGAGCAGGACGACGCTGCTTGGTGTGGTCGAGCGGATCGACCTGCTTCAGCAGCTCGACGCGAAAGAGCGTCCCGCCGGCGCTGTCGAGCGATGGCGCGGACGAGGTCGGTCGAGACCGGTGACCTGCTGGCTCGGCGACCGGCGCCGGATGCTGCCGGCGCAGCAGCGACCGGCGCGGCCGGGGCGCAGCGTGCCGGCGCGGCGCTTCCGGGCAGGCCGACCTGCCGGGACGACGCGGCGGCTGGCGTCGACGGCGCGGTCGGCGCCGGCGCAGCGACACGCGCGCGGCGGCGGCCCGAACATCGTCGGCTGGCCGTTGTGGCGGTTCCACGACTCCCAGATGAAGAACAGCGAAGCGAGGAAGATGCCCCACAGCAAGGTACGGCGGATGTCGGTCATGGCGTGCGGTTCGACGGACGCCGGCGATGTCAGGTCGCGCCTCAGCGCGCGCCCGAAGCAAGGCGGTGAAGCAGCTCGCGGCGGTGCGGCGGGCACCGGATCGAGTCCCGCCCGCGCACCATGGATGGCAGCGCGCGATCGCGGCCGAGGGTCAGGGCGGTGCCGAGCGGCTGCGCCGTGCCGCTCGAGCGCCTCGAGCGCGTAGGCCGAGCACGTCGGCGCGAACCGGCACGCGCTGCCGAGCCACGGGCTGAGCGCGAAGCGATAGCGCGCGCACCAGCGCGACGCAGCACCGCCTGCGGCCAGGACCTCATGGCGACGGCGTCACGACGCGGCGGCGCCGAGCAAGTCGTCGAGCTGCGCCGCGCGCGACAGCGACGCAGCGCGTCGCGAGGCGGCGCTCGCGAACGCGACCCGGTCGAAGGGCGAGCGCAGGCGAACGATCCACAGGCCGGGGGCGAGTCGCGTCGCGGTGCCGCTCGGCCGCAGCGTAGATCTGGCGCTTGATCAGCGACCGCGTCACGGCCCTGCGTGCATGCCGCTTCGGGACGACCGCGCCGACCCAGGCCAGGACCCGCGAGCAGGCGCACGGCGGACAAGTCTTCCACAGGTAGCACACCGGCCGGGTCTCGATTGTTGATAACTTGCTCGGCGGCCGTGTCGGGCCGCTCGCGGGGCGTCGGCCGGTGCCTCGACGTGGTGCACGGCGAAGTGCGTCGGTCGCGGCGCGGCTGCGCAGCGCCGAGCGCCCGCTCGAAGTCGGCCGAAGCCGACGAGCGCGAGCCAGCGGGCGGGCGCGGCGCGGCTCGCCGCGGCATGCCAGCGCCCGCGCGCTGCGCAGCTCAGACCGCGAGGCGCTTGCGCCCTTGGCGCGCCGGGCGTTGATGACGGCGCGACCGCCGCGCGACTTCATGCGGACGAGAAGCCGTGCGTGCGGCGCGCCGGACCTTGGAGGCTTGGTAGGTTCGTTTCATGGATGGCTTCCTGGAGCCCGCGGCGGCGAGTGGGCGCAAGGGCCTGGCGGCGGAGCATGGCGCCCGTTGCGGGCAACCGGGGATTACAGCAAGAAGCGGCCGCCGCCGTCAACCGAAGTGCTTTTCGCTGCCCTACCTGGCAGCGCTCCGCGCCACCGTGTTTTCCCCTGTGGATAACTGGCGTTCCGGCGGCCTTCGTTGGACTACAATTCGCATGGCTTTCACCGGCCACTTCTCCACACATGCGAGCCGACCTCTGGCAACGCGGCTGCGAGACGCTTGGCGTCCGAGCTGCCCGACCAGCAATTCAACACCTGGATCCGGCCGCTGCCGACGCCGACGTCGCCGACCAACGGCGCACGGCGCGTCGTCACGGTCCGCGTGCCGAACCGCTTCAAGCTCGACTGGATCCGGCAACCAGTATGCGGGCCGGATCGAGACCGTGCTGAGCGAGCTCGCCGGCAAGCCGGTGCGCCTCGACGTCACGCTCGCGCAGCGCGACGAGCGGCGCCGCGCCCGACGATGGCGTCGGCTGGCAGCAGCGCAGCGGCTCGCGGCCAGCGACGCGGCGCATGCGCGGCGCGCGGACTCGCCGGCCGGCGCGCGACGGCCACGGTATGAACGGCAGCGCCGTCGCGGTCGTCAACGGCGCGCCCAGCGCGCCGGCATCGCCGCTGCCGTCGCGCAGCCGGCTCAACCCGGCGCTCACCTTCGACACGCTGGTTCCCGGCCGCGCCAACCAGATGGCGCGCACCGCCGCGCTGCACGTCGCCGGCGTCGCCCGGCCTCATGTACAACCCGCTCTTCATCTACGGCGGGGTCGGCCTCGGCAAGACGCACCTGATCCACGCCGTCGGCAACGCGCTGCTCGCCGACCGGCCCGATGCGCGCATCCTCTATCTGCACGCCGAGCAGTTCATCACCGACGTGGTGAAGAACTACCAGCGCAAGACCTTCGACGAGCTGAAGGCGAAGTACCACTCGCTCGACCTGCTGCTGATCGACGACGTCCAGTTCTTCGCCGGCAAGGAGCGCACGCAGGAGGAGTTCTTCAACGCCTTCGAGGCGCTGCTCGCCAAGCGCGCGCACATCATCATGACCAGCGACACCTATCCGAAGGGACTGGTCGACATCGACGAGCGGCTGACCTCGCGCTTCGACGCCGGCCTCACGGTCGCGATCGAGCCGCCCGAGCTCGAGATGCGGGTCGCGATCCTGATGAAGAAGGCCGACCAGGAGGCGACGCCGATGCCCGAGGACGTCGCCTTCTTCGTCGCCAAGAACGTGCGCGCCAACGTGCGCGAGCTCGAAGGCGCGCTGCGCAAGATCCTCGCCTACTCGCGCTTCTCGCCACAAGGACATCAACATCCAGCCTCGCGCGCGAGGCGCTGAAGGACCTGCTCTCGATCCAGAACCGCCAGGTCGGCGTCGAGAACATCCAGAAGACGGTCGCCGACTTCTACAAGATCAAGGTCGCCGACATGTACTCGAAGAAGCGCCCGGCCTCGATCGCCCGGCCGCGCCAGATCGCGATGTACATCGCCAAGGAAATGACGCAGAAGAGCCTGCCCGAGATCGGCGAGCTGTTCGGCGGCCGCGACCACACGACGGTGCTGCACGCGGTGCGCAAGATCGCCGCCGAGCGGCAGAAGAACACCGACCTCAACCACCAGCTGCACGTGCTCGAGCAGACGCTCAAGGGCTGAGCTCGTGCAGGCGACGACGATTTCGCATCCTGTCAAGGCACAACGCTGGGGACAACTGCAAGCGCAACTCGCGCAGCTGTCCACAGGCGACGGCTCGACGGCGCAGAGTTGTTCGTCTTGCCGGCGTCGCGCGACAGGGCTCGCGGTCGACAGGCTTTGCCGTGGCGTAAGTGGCTGTCCGAAGGAAGGAAAATGGCGCTTGTCCACAGATCGCGACCCGCACCTACTACTACGACCAGTCTCAAGAGGTTGACATGATTGTCTTGAAAGCAGCACAAGAAAAATTCCTGAGCGCATTGCAGGCGGTCTCGGGAATCGTCGAGCGTCGTCACACGCTGCCGATCCTGGCCAACGTGCTGATCCGCAAGACCGGCCCGACGATCGAGTTCACGACCAGCGACCTCGAGATCCAGGTGCGCACGAGCGCCGAGCTCGGCGGCGACGGCGAGCAACTTCGCGACCACGGTCGGCGCGCGCAAGCTGATCGACATCCTGCGCTCGCTGCCGGCCGACCAGACGGTGACGCTGATCGGCGACGCAGAACAAGCTCACCGCTGCAGGCGGCAAGAGCCGCTTCACGCTGCAGACGATGCCGGCCGACGACTTCCCGCTGGTGCAGGAAGTCGGCCGACTTCGGGCCGATGTTCAGCGTGCCGCAGAAGACGCTGAAGCAGCCTGATCGACGCAGGTGCACTTCGCGATGGCGGTGCACGACATCCGCTACTACCTGAACGGCATCCTGTTCGTCGCCGAGGGCAAGAGCCTGACGCTCGTCGCCACCGACGGGCACCGCCTGGCGCTGGCGCAGGCCACGCTCGACGATCGAGATCCCGAAGCAGGAGGTGATCCTGCCGCGCAAGACCGTGCTCGAGCTGCAGCGGCTGCTGGCGAAGGACGACGACGACGCGGCCGATCGAGATGCGCTTCGCGCGGCAACCAGGCCAAGTTCTCGTTCGCCGGCATGGAGTTCGTCACCAAGCTGGTCGAGGGCAAGTTCCCCGACTACAACCGCGTGATCCCGAAGAACCACAAGAACCAGGTCACGCTCGGCCGCGCGCCGCTGCTGCAGAGCCTGCAGCGCGCCGCGATCCTGACCAGCGAGAAGTTCAAGGGCGTGCGCGTCAACATCGAGCCCGGCACCTTGCGCATCGCCTCGTCGAACGCCGAGCAGGAAGAGGCGATGGAAGAGCTCGAGATCGACTACGGCGGCGACGCGATCGAGATCGGCTTCAACGTCACCTACCTGATCGACGCGCTGGCCAACATGGGCCAGGAGATGGTCACGGTCGAGCTGCAGGACACCAACTCGAGCGCGCTGATCACCGTGCCCGACCAGGCCGGTTTCAAGTACGTCGTCATGCCGATGCGGATCTGAGCGTGACGTGCACCAAGAACCATCGATGACCGCCAAAGAAGACGCAGAACGACGCGACGCCGGAGATCGCCGGCACCGCACGGCGACATGGCGAGCAAGGCGACGAACAGCCCGCTCGACGGCTCGAGCGCTGCGCGACGGCGTCGCCGCACGACGAGCGCCAGCCTACGGCGAAGGCATCGATCCAGATCCTCGAAGGGCTGGAGGCGGTGCGCAAGCGCCCCGGCATGTACATCGGCGACACCTCCGACGGCACCGGCCTGCACCACCTGGTGTTCGAGGTCGTCGACAACTCGATCGACGAAGCGCTGGCCGGCTTCTGCGACGACATCGTCGTCACCATCCACACCGACAACTCGATCTCGGTCACCGACAACGGCCGCGGCATCCCGACCGGCGTCGAAGATGGACGACAAGCACGAGCCGAAGCGCTCGGCGGCCGAGATCGCGCTGACCGAGCTGCACGCCGGCGGCAAGTTCAACCAGAACAGCTACAAGGTCTCGGGCGGCCTGCACGGCGTGGGCGTGAGCGTGCGTCAACGGCCTGTCGAAGTGGCTGCGCCTGACGGTGCGCCGCGACGGCCTGGCGCACTTCATGGAGTTCCAGCCAGGGCGTCCCGCAGGACCGCGAGCTGATCGAGAGCGCGAACGGCGTCGAGATCTCGCCGATGAAGGTCACCGGCGAGACCGAGAAGCGCGGCACCGAGGTCCACTTCCTGCCCGACCTCGAGATCTTCTCGAACATCGACTTCCACTACGACATCCTCTCGAAGCGCCTGCGCGAGCTGAGCTTCCTCAACAACGGCGTGACGCATCCGCCTGGTCGACGAGCGCAACAACAAGTCGGACGACTTCGCGCTTCGCCGGCGGCGTCAAGGGCTTCGTCGAGTTCATCAACACCGGCAAGAAGGTGCTGCACCCGAACGTCTTCTACGCCGACCGGCAAGAAGGACGAGCGACCAGCACTCGACGATCACCACCGAAGTCGCGATGCAGTGGAACGACGGCTACAGCGAGAACGTCCTCTGCTTCACCAACAACATCCCGCAGCGCGACGGCGGCACCCACCTGACCGGCCTGCGCGCGGCGATGACGCGCGTCATCAACAAGTACATCGAGGACAACGAGCTCGCCAAGAAGGCCAAGGTCGAGGTCACCGGCGACGACATGCGCGAAGGCCTGACGCTGCGTGCTGTCGGTCAAGGTGCCGGAGCCGAAGTTCTCGCAGCCAGACCAAGGACAAGCTGGTCTCGAGCGAAGTGCGCGGCCCGGTCGAGGACGTGGTGAGCAAGGCGCTCACCGACTACCTGCTCGAGAACCCGGCCGACGCCAAGATCATCTGCGGCAAGATCGTCGACGCCGCGCGCGCGCGCGAGGCGGCGCGCAAGGCGCGCGAGATGACGCGCCGCAAGGGCGTGCTCGACGGCATGGGCCTGCCCGGCAAGCTCGCCGACTGCCAGGAGAAGGATCCGGCGCTGTGCGAGATCTACATCGTCGAGGGCGACTCGGCCGGCGGCTCGGCCAAGCAGGGCCGCGACCGCAAGTTCCAGGCGATCCTGCCGCTGCGCGGCAAGATCCTCAACGTCGAGAAGGCGCGCTACGAGAAGCTGCTCACGAGCAACGAGATCCTGACGCTGATCACCGCGCTCGGCACCGGCATCGGCAAGGGCACCGGCGGCGACGACTTCAACGTCGCCAAGCTGCGCTACCACCGCATCATCATCATGACCGACGCCGACGTCGACGGCGCGCACATCCGCACGCTGCTGCTGACGTTCCTGTTACCGGCAGATGCCCGAGCTGGTCGAGCGCGGCCACATCTACATCGCCCAGCCGCCGCTCTACAAGGTGAAGTTCGGCAAGGACGAGCAGTACCTGAAGGACGGCCACGAGCTCGACGCCTACCTGATGAAGGTCGCGCTCAAGGACGCGCGCCTCGAGACCGGACGCCAGCGCGGCGGCCGGCGCCGGTGCTGCAGGGCGAGACGCTCGAGGCGCTGGCGCGCCAAGTACGTGCTGGCCAAGAACGTGGTCGAGCGGCTCGTCAACTGGATGGACGTCGATGCGCTGCGCGCCATCGCCAACGGCCTGAGCTCGACCTCGACACGCTCGAGGCGGCCGAAGCGTCGGCGCGCGGCGCTGCAGGCGGCGCTGCATCGACGCCGAGGTCGCGGCCGAGTTCGACGCGCGCACCGACAAGCACGTCCTGCGCATCAGCCGGCATGCACCACGGCAACGTCGAAGTCGAGCGTGATCACCGCCGACTTCGTGCACGGCGCCGACTACGAGGCGCTCAGCACCGCCGGCCGCACCTTCCGCGGCCTGGTCGGCGCCGGACGCGGTCGTCAAGCGCGGCGAGGGCGAGCGGCAGAAGGAAGCCACGTGTCGGCGACTTCCGCGAGGCGATGGCCTGGCTGATGCAGCAGGCCGAGGCGGCGGTCGCGCGCCAGCGCTACAAGGGCCTGGGCGAGATGAACCCCGCGCAGCTCTGGGAGACGACGATGGACCCGACCGTGCGCCGGCTGCTGCGCGTGCAGCTCGACGACGCGATCGAGGCCGACCGCGTCTTCACGATGCTGATGGGCGACGAGGTCGAGCCGCGCCGCGACTTCATCGAGACCAACGCGCTGCGGGTCGCCAACATCGACGTGTGAGGGCGGCTGCCCTCGCGCTTGTCATGAGCGTCGTGTGTTGAACTGCGGTGGCCGTGCGCTGCCCTAAAATTGAAAGCTCCTCCTTGCCCACCCTTTGGCCCACGCCTCGACAATTCGAATTCTGATGATGACGATTTCCAACCACTTCGCTGCTCTTCTCGACCCTGTCGGCATCCTCGGCGCCTGCGCCCAGTCCGGCGCGCTCGATGCCCTGCCCGTCAGCGCCAAGCGCAGCGCAGATCGCACGAGTCCCAGCGTTGCCGGTGAGCTGGCCGAGCACGACGCGGCGGTCGACGAGCTCTACCGGCAACTGATCGCGAAGGCCTCCAAGACGTCGCCCGCGAAGTCGAAGGAGAGAGTGCGTAGCCAAGAGGCCTGAGGGGCGGCGTGTCGCCACCTGAGACCTCGCCGGGTCGTGGCGTCGGGCGGCCGCTCTCCGCCAGCTCGCCGCCACCTTCTGACCGGTCACCAGCCCCAGCGGGCCGACGCGAACTCTTGTCTCTGGAGCCAAGAAGTTAGGGACGGAGCCCATAAGTGGCGCTCCGTTTCGCCGACGTCGAATGCGCGACGTCAGCACCGAGGTCAGCGTTCAGGAGCGCCACGACGAGGCGTCAGGTGAAGCGCGCGTTACCGGCGAGCCTGAGTCAAACAGCTCCTCTTGGTATGCGACGGCTCGCGTCATGGAAGATGATGCCGAGCGTGTGGCGCTGCCCGTGCGACGATCTGGCTGACGCCGTGGCGCATGGTTCACGCGGTAGGCGCCGCGCGTGCCGCGCACCGGCCGGTGTTGCACGGCGAACACCACGGCGTCGCCCTGCGCAGCGGCACGACCTCGGCGCGCGACTGCATGCGCGGCCGCTGCTCGGTCAGCACGAACTCGCCGCCGCTGAAGTCGCGCGCCGGGCTCGGAGAGCAGCACCGCCACCTGCAGCGGGAAGACGTGCTCGCCGTACAGGTCCTGGTGCAGGCAGTTGTAGTCGCCGGCGCCGTAGCTGCAGCAGCAGCGGCGTCGGCCGCGTCTGGCCGGCGTCGTGGCAGCGGCGCGAGGAACTCGGCGTGCTCGCGCCGGGAAGCGCACGGCGATGCCCATGCGCCTCGTGCCAGCGATTGGCGATCGGGCGCGAGCGCGCGGATAGAGCGCCGTCGCGCAGGCCGCTGCGACCAGCGGCGGCAGGGGATAGGCGAAGTAGCGGTACTCGCCGCGCCCGAAGCCGTGCCGCGCCATCACGACGCGGCTGCGAAAGCGCGCGCTCGTCGGCGTAGAGCGCGGCGACGGCGTCGCACTCGAGCCGCGTCAGCAGATCGGGCAGCACCGACCAGCCCTGCGCTTCGAGGTCGCTCCTCCAGCGCGGCGGCGGTCGATGCGCTGCACGCGCGCGGTCGATCGTCGCTGCATCCAGGTCGTCGCGCTTCACGCCGCCTCGCTCCGTGCTCGCGATCGCTCGCGCGCCGAGCAGTTCGCGCTTGCGCTCCACGCCCCAGCGATAGCCCGAGAGGCCGCCGTCGTGGCGCACGACGCGGTGGCACGGCGATCGCCACCGCGAGGCGTTAGCTGCGCAGGCGCCGGCAACGGCGCGCACCGAACGCGGCGCGCCGATCCTCTCGCGCGATGCTCGAGTAGGCTCGCCGTCGCGCCGGCCGGAATCTCGCGCAGCGCCAGCCAGACGCGCTGCTGGAACGCCGTGCCGCGCACGTCGAGCGGCAAGGCGAGCCCGCGCGCCGGGCGCCTCGACCAGACCCGACCACCTGCGCCACCAGTCGCTCGTAGGCTGCGTCGCCGCCGACCAGCCGCGCCTTCGGGAACCGGTCCTCGAGGTCGCGCACCAGGGCTCTCCGGATCGTCGCCCAGCAGGATCGCCGCGACGCCCTTGGCGCTCGAGGCGACGAGGATGGCGCCGAGCGAGCACTGGCCGACGGCGAAGCGTCAGCACCTCCTGCGCGCCGCCCGAGCGGTAGTGCGTCGGGCTCATGCCGAGCACGCCGGTCGAAGCCTCGTAGAAGCGGCCGTTCGAGCCGAAGCCCGCTTCGTGGAACGCCTGCGGTGACCGTCGCCGCCGTCGGCCAGCCCCTCGCGCAAGCGGGGCCGAGCGACCTGCGTCCGCGTAGGCCTTCGGCGTCAGGCCCGTGGCCTTCTTGAAGAGGCGATGGAAGTAGTGCGGGCTGAGCTCGACCGACTCGGCGAGCTGCGTCAGCGAGAGCGGCTTCGGCGGCTTCGTCGATGAGCCGGCAGGCCTTTGTCACGATCGCGGCGTTCGCCGCCTCGATCGAAGATGCCCGCCCGGGTTGCAGCGGCGGCACGCCCGAAAGCCGGCGGCCTCGGCCGCGGCAATGCTTGCGTGCAGGCGCACGTTCTTCGGATTCGCCTGTCGCGACGGGCACGAGGGCCGGCGGTAGATGCCGGTGGTCGCGACGGAATACCAGAACGTGCCATCGGCGGATCTTGTCGCGTGCGACGAGGCTGGCCCAGCGCGGGTCTTGGCGTGATGTCGGGTGACAGCGGCTTCATGATGTCTTAGCTCGAAGTGGGTATGAACCCAGTGTCTTCAGAGACATCGCTACGGCGCACTCGAGTCTTGCTGTCGAATCGAAAGTCCTCCAGGACGACCCGAGGAATCCAGCCGGAGGCCTGCGATCTACCGTTTCACGAATGGCCGCTCCTCACCCGTTCCTGACGCGCTACGACATATTACTATTAACTAGTACCATGGGGCAGCCATGGTCGTACGGCACCGCCCCAACGGCGTCAGCTGCTCCCATGGCTCCATCAGAGCAACAACATGGAGATGACGATGGCAAGCGGACTGATGACGAAGCAGGCGGCATGGCTGGCCGGCGTCCCTTGTGATGTTTGTGCTGGGTTTCACCTTCGCAGTGCACCTGCTTTTACAGTCACAGACGACGACGACGACGGCTGTACGCAATTTCGAGGTGATCGCGGTCGATGGGAACCAGCTCATCCTTCGCGATGAGAGGGGGCACCAGCGACTACTTTGGTGCCGAAAGATTTCGTCTTCACGGTCGACGGCAAGAAGATGACGCGTGGCCCGGATCTGAAGGCGGGGATGAAGGGCACCGGCGACCGTGACGACCACGGCCACGGTCACTCCGGTCGTCGTCACCGAGCTGCGCGCGGCGGCGTCGTGCTGAAGCACGGGCGTGGATTCGGTGGCGGTGCTCTGTTGATCGCTCGGATGGCGTGCGCAAGAAGTTCACCGGGACCAGTTGGACGCCCGGGGTCTGCCGGGTTTTTTTTCAAGGACGGCCGCGGCGGTCCCGATCTCCGAGCTGAGCTCGCGGGCGGCTGGCGACATCGTAGCGACGCGCTCGTTTCGCGGGGCCCGCCGGAGGTAGTGACGGAGCAAGTGCGGTGCAGGCGACGCTGAAGGCTCAGAGCGCCAGGCCAAGACCGAGGCGCCACTGCCCGCAAAGACAGTGAGCCGACCGCTGCCAAGACGGAATCGACCCCACCAAGACGGAATCACTGCGGCCGTCGCGGCGCCGCCGACCCCACCCGCGGCGGCCAGTCGGCTGCCACCGCGCCCGCGCCGGTCGAGAGCTGGCCACGGTTTGGGGGACGGGGTGGTACCTGCTGATCGCCGTGGTCATCGTGGCCGGTGCTGGAAATTTCCTGTTACCATGCGCCGACGGCGACCGGCAGGGTCAAGCTCCACGGCCGTTCGCCCCACACTGCCCCGGTGCCGTGTACGCGGGGCCAGGCTCGGACACGCGAGCCATCAGGGGACCTCGCCTCGCTTAGAGCCGTTCCGGAGGAGGCCAGCCCTTCAGCGGCGAGGCTTCGACGCACCGGGGCGGTAGCGCTCGCGCAAAGGTGTACGCCTCGCTGGCATAGCTGGCCGGCGTGCCCATGCGGGCGGCCGCCTGCTCGATGCGGTCGAGGCGGGCGAGCCATTGCGCGATGGGCAGGGTCCCGGTCCGCGAGCCGATCTCACGCTCGAGCAGCTTCACTCGCCGTACAGGCGGTAGATGCGCGAGCGCACGCGCCAGCGAAAGAGTTGCGGCAGAAGATTGGTCAGCGGAACGACGATGACCAGCAAGGGAACGAGCAGGACGACGCAGGCGCTCGAGATAGGTCGCGACGAAGAAAGGGAAATAGCGGTGCAGGAAGCTCGGGCCGAAGCGCAAGTGGCGGCTGGCGTCGGCGGAGACGGGCAGGTCGACAGGCGCGGTGTTGGGAACTCGCCGACGCCGGCGAAATATCCCTGCTGGGAGTGCAATTCGTGAGCGGCGTCCAGCAGCAGGTTGGTGATCGCCGGCGACAGGTCGTCGCGCGCCACGAGCATGGCCTTGGTGCCGATGAGCTGGACCTCCTGGGCCGGAATGCGAAGGGCACAAGTCGACGGTCCCTCGCGGGCAGGGTCAGCTTCGTGATGTAGGGAAACCTGCGCGGAGTAGGCGTCCGCTCGCTCCAGACTCATCAGCTTGAGCGACGGATCGTGCAACGCCTCCCAGACAGCCGGGAACCGCACCTGGCCGATGAAGAGCGCCGCGTCGATCTCCGCCGCGCTGCAGGGCGTGAAGCGCCTCGAGATTGACCAGCGGGCTCAGCCTCGTGTTGGAGTAGGTGATGTCGTTGGCGGCAAGCAGCGGCTCGACGAAGGCTCGGATCCCGCTTCCCGGCGAGCCGATGGCGACCTGCTTGCCGCGGAGCTCGTCCAGTTGCGTCAGCGTTGCCGGACCGCGGTAGAAGATCCAGAGCGGCTCGTAGTACAGAGTCATGAGCATGGTCAGGTTGCCGCGTCTCCTGCGGGCGGACGATCCCGCCGTGCATGAAGGCCACATCGACCCCGGATTTCGGGTTGTGCAGGAGCTGCTCGTTGTCCTCTGCGCCGCCGGTCAGGCGCTCTTCGACGGTCACGCCCTCGCGGGCGAGGATCTCCTTGTAGCGCTGCGCGTACTGGTGGTACAGCCCGTCCTGAAGGCCGGAGGCGAGCACGATGTGGCGCGGGATCGTGCCGACCAGTAACCAGGCGCCCGCCAAGCGCCACGCACAGACAGCGAGCGCAGCGGCCGGCCGAGCCTCTTTGCAGGGTCTCGTCGGCTGAGCTTCCCGATCGGCTTGTCGCGGCGCATGGGGATGTTCGTTCCTCAGCTCCGACTGGCGGTGCCGCGCGGCTGCTTGCCGCATCGCTGGCGACCGCCGCGATTCGCGGCGCAGGCGCAGCGCCGGACGCGGCGTGCTTGCCGCAGCCAGCCAGAGGACAACGACGCACATCAGCACCGGAACGTTCTTGGCGAGCGGCCCGCAATGGTCGATCGTCAGCGCCGGGACGTTGATCGCCGTGGTGAGGGTGTAGCCGGCGACCGCCAGCGCCTGGACGGCGTAGAGGCGTGCCGACGGCCGCAGCAGCGTCAAGACGCCGAAGCGCGGCGTTAGAGCGCGCACGAAAGAGCAGCGCCAGCCAGCCGGCATCGCCGGGAAGCCGCCAGCGCGCAGGCAGCTTCGAAGCACGCCCGACTGACCGCGGCAGCACTGGCACTGACGATCGCCGTGTACAGCCAGAGGAAAGCGAGCGACGCGCGCAGCGCCTGCATCGACCGGCAGGGGCGAAGGCGACGCGCAGATCGAGCGCCGGCTCGGGCGGCGTGATCGCGAGAGCCAGATCGGCCAGCGCCGCCGGCGCCCGGCCGAGAGCAGGACGTGGCTGGCGTTGCGCGCGGTCGCGTTGCCGCGCTCGAGGAGGGCCAGCGTAGTCGCAGCCAAAAAGGCGCGCTGCGGCAGCTGCTCGGCCGGAAGCCGCGCCGATCCGCATCAGCGGCATCGGCGTCGGCAGCCAGATCGCCCTCGCGCCCAGGCCTTGCGCGCTGCGATAGGCGGCGAGCATCGCGATAACTGACTGGCAGCGCCGCCAAGCTCGTAGCGCCGCGCGCTGCGCTGCGCTCGACCAGCAGCGCGATCGCCTCCGCCAGCTCGAACACGTGCAGCGGCTGGACGCGTTGCTTTGCCGCGACCCCGGCAGCGAGACGTCGGCGAACGCCAGCGTCGCGACGGCGGGCGCTCGCGCTGCCGGGGCCGTAGACGAGCGACGGCCGGACGACCACGGCGTCGACGGCGAGCGTGAGCAGCGCCTCGTCGGCCAAGCGCTTGCTGCGCAGGTAGTCGGGCTCGCGCCGGCCGTCTGCCGCAGCGCCGACGCCGAAGCGCGCCGAGACCTGGACGATCCGCGCCACGCCGACGCGGCAGCGCCGCGGAACAACTCGATCGGCCCGGCGCTGTGGATGCGCTCGAAGCTGGCGCGCCGTCGGCCATCAGGATGCCAACGCAGTTGACGACCGCATCGAGGTCGAGCGCGCTCAACCGCGCCGCCCATTGCGCGGGCGCGACCGGCGTCATGAAGTCGTGCGCGACCATGGCCCCGGTCGTGGGGCCGGCGCGACGAGTCGTCTCGACGACGACGTGGCCGCGCCAGCGCAACGCGGCGACGACGGCGCGGCCGACGCAGCCGCTCGAGCCGCAGACGAGCACTCTCATCTGTCGTTCCCCGAGCCCCGCGCCGCCAGGCCGCGGACGATCGTGCCGTCGGGGCGAGCGGTGTCGACCTTCGCGGCGCCGGCGAACTTGCCGAGCAGCTTCTTGATGCGCGCACCGAGGCGCAGCACCACCACCAGCGTCGCGGTGTCGGCAACTCTCCTCGCTCAGGCGCTTGAGGGTCTCGGCCCAGTCCCTGAGCATTTCCTCCATGCGCTTTTACCGGCGCGGCTTCGCGCGCGATCGCCGGATCGGCGAGCAGTTCGCGCAGCACGGCGACCATCGGCGCGATCTCGCGTCGCTGCCGCTCGCGAACGATCGTTCGCATCAGCTCCCAGGCGTGGGTCGAGGTCGCGTAATGGTCGCGCCGATCGTCACTCCAGATGGACCAGGCGCACCAGGCTCCAGTTCTGCGAAACCGCGCAGGCTGGTGCTGACGTTCGATCGCGCGACCAGCAGCGTCTCGCAGATCTCATCGGCATGCATCAGCCCGACCGGTGACGTAGAGCAGCGCGTGGATCTGGGCGACGGTGCGATTGACGCCCCAGCGCGCCCATCTCGCCCCAGTGCAAGACGAAGCGCGAAGCAATACGTAAC
>ERZ1370068.7997-contig-6881_pt1 | contig 65979 bp, 99 predicted proteins | sample MGYA00561227_ERZ1370068 | MGnify/ENA primary metagenome ERZ1370068 (study PRJEB38410, sample SAMEA6850437) | metagenome | study: Metagenomic assessment of the ecological functions of the soil: analysis of the soil microbiota associated with the... | reverse complement strand
ATAATAAGCTGTTCAGTTCACGTACTCTTCAGAACGCGTACTCGCTAACCGATGGCAGCAAGGCGTGTGATGAGCCCTGTGTCACGTTCCGAGCCCGCAGAATCAGCTGACGTGGCTCCGCTGGTATGTTGGCACGACCAACCAGTAAGAAGCCAATGCGCCGCAGCGCTAAGATCCGTTGCCCGGCCGAACACCATTGGAAGCAACAAAGCGTTGCCGGTTACCCGCCGATGCCGGCGCGACCAGAGCGCTGGAGGCAAAAGGAGGCCAGCTAGAATGCAGGATTACGCGCACAGCAAGAAAAGACAGAACGATCGGGCCGAACGGCGAAAGTGAAAACCGCAATACCACAAGATCAAGATCGCCAGCACGAACAACCCTGGAACAAAGTGGCGCCATGACGGCACTCTCCCGCCATCGTTGCTCCATTTGATACCCGCGACAAGCCTATTCAATAACCCGTTGTTATAAGCTTTGTTGAACGACTCCTTGAAGGCTCTGCTGGCGAGTGTTGTGAGATTGTTTGCGTATCACGAATCAGGAGCGAGGAACGATACGCCAGCCGCTTTTCTAAGCCTTGCACTGAATTTAATATCCTGGTTCCGCCACAAGGCAGCGGTCGGAAGCCCGCGCCGAGAAATTCATCAAACACGCTTCGCGGCGATAACAACCAAAGGCCAGGCTATCCACGTAAGACTCGATTCGGAGGATTGCGAAAGGTTCGTCCACACCAACGCTTCGAAAGGGTGGGCGCAACGCCTGCTGCGTGTCCTCGCCGAAATCAGCCCGAAGCCGCGGCAACGCTTTCGGACCACCTACAGATGCCACGTCCGGCCGCTCCAACATTTTGCTCACGCGCTCGCGGAGATATGCAATCGGGTGCCATCCTGCTGCTTGACCGTCAGTCGAAGATGATCAGCGCCGTTGGCGCTGCACAGAGCCGAGGATTGAGTCAGCCGGCACCGCTCGAGGGGATTGTCAATATCCGCATCGAAATGATGCCGTTTCCCGATGCCAGTCAGATTCTGCCCCTGCCGATAACAGACACGATTCGATTGGACCGTCTGCCTGCGGTCCCGTCTTCCGGACATTCCGTCGACGACCAGTAATGCACATCGATAAGTTATGGAAGACCAGAGCCACTGTCAGCCGGCAAGCCACTCTCGACGCGCGATCGATAAAGTGCGCGGCATTGCGCACACTGGCATGATCACTGACCCGCGCGGCGCCATCCCGCGACGCGACACCTGGCGGCTGAAGTTGCGCAGTCGGCACTCTCACAAGCAACGCGGATGTCGCTTCCGCCGAGTATCGCACCATGTTGCAGACAACATAAAGCATTGAACCTTATAAGCGTTACTTTGGCTTGATCTCGGTTCGCGCTCCGGAGGTCTGCACCTCGAGCGACGCGCACGTTTCGCCGCGTTCATAATCTGGTGAGCGGTGAGATCCTGAAATGGCGGTTGCACGCTGGAACCCCCTGCTGCTGGAAGCTGGCTCTGTGCGAGATCGCGCGCTATGTACCACCATACCACACTTTGGCCAACGGTCTATTGTCTGAGTTTGGGATGGAGCTTTGCACATGCAGCTTAAGCCGGCTTGGGAATCGTTTTGAATAACTTACGCTGGACGCGTCCAGAAGGCTACTGTAGAAGCTTGAGAGAGATAGGCGCGGGTAATGCCACCGGACGATACCTAGGAGGCTTTTTATTCTGGGGAGCATTCAAAGAGCGCAAACTCAGGGAAGCGAACAGTGCTTTCCCACACGGGGCTTTGTTACGCTGATATACCTCTCTGCGTGGACGACTTGGAGCTGCGCGGCAACCAGGACAATACTTCACGGCTGCCAAAACGAGAGGCCAACGGGCAATTTGCCTTTGCACCCGAAATGGGTGTATCTGGTCGAAAGAGCACGGCACGGATATCCCAGCTACGAGGAACCGCGTCGCCGGCACGTAGCGGAGAGCGGATGCACTTCCCGCCGTCAATCAAAGCTTCCTCAGCTTGCTCGATGGAGCGCGATGAGCTGCGATAAGCCCGAAGCCAGGAGATCGGGTCCTGGCCGCTTCATTTCGACGGAGTTTTTGCACTTTTCTCAAACCCGCACGTTCGGCCTCGAAGCGTCGTCCCCCCGTCTTTGTCCGGAAACTAGCCCGCGTCGATTCCAGGAAGAAGCTTCCTCTTCGAATTTGACCGAATCCTGCGGCTTCAGGATTGGCCGAAGGCAAAACTACTCACCGTGCGAGTACTGATAACCAGGTTTTTTGTTGTTCCGTTACCTGCGTACAGCCTCTTGAAGCTCTTCCATGGAACAAGCTTACACACCGGCAGTGCGCTGTAGCCATTGTCGGACCTGGTGCCGCAACGCCACTTTGCGGAACGGAAAGGCTGCCCTACTGGCTGCGCGCCACGCGAGCTACGAGGCCGATCGGCGCGCGTTAAGGCGGCAGTATCTGCCGCTTCTGGCGAAGCCCATAGCTGCGACCAGCAATGTCCTGTATATTGTCGTTTCGCACTGCACTGATTGAGGCGTTGCACCGTTGCTGACACTCGGTCATGCGCTGTCACATAACTGCTGACATAGTGTTCTACTTGCAACGCTCCAAACAGGGGGAGAGCGGCAGGAGGTATAGCGTGTCTCCAAGATTCACGGTCAGGTCGAATTTGATCGCGTTTGTTGCTACCGTTTCATTTCATTTGCTGCGATGCGCAACTGGCGATAGCCACGACGGCGCGCTTTCATCGGCGAATGCGCCCCACCTACGGTAGCAAAGAAGAAAGGGGGACCCTCTACGATTTGTCATTAACTTGATGTTGCGATCGAAAGTCTTGTATATCAGCTCCGATGCGCTGACCCCCTAGCGGCGACCGCTGAGAGCCGACCTGCTAGCATTCATAGCCGTGATGCTGCGACCCACTCGGGTTTTCGAGGGAGGTTACTGACGCGAGCAGTTTTGCGCATTCTCCGATTGAGTTGCTTTACCGCGTGCTGGCGCACGATAACCATGCCCGGTCTCCATAGCAAACGCTTCGCATAACGACATGCCACCACGTTCTCTGTTTGGTTCATCGGACGGATCACTCGGTAGCAGCGCAAGAACCAAAGCCTTGGACTCTCTAGAGAAGCGTGCCGCCTGCCAATTTAGACACGGGCTCAAAGAAGACTGCCTGGCGGAACGGTCGCCGGCGTCGAAGCTTGCCGCTTGTTCGGCACCTGCCGGTGCCGATCGGCTCGCCTCCGAAATAGACGCCCACATTTACTCGCGAAGCCATTTCCTGCGCATTTGAATTAGTTGCGGCCATGTCTTATTCACACTGCCGTTGAGTTTTGCTGCGGCCGTCGTCGTTGAACTTAAATGCAACGCCCGGGGTAGTATCCCGAGCATGCGCTTCTTGGCCAGACTCGCCAGGTGGCGTCCGCGAGAAATTCATGCTGCTCCGCCCGGGCTCGAGAGGACGGACGCATGACATACATGAGTCTGGGAGGTTTGTGCTCTTGATATCAAACTTTTCCCACGATCTGTTAGAAGACCGCGCCGCATTCTCCGCTCGCAGCTGGCAGCAGCGGACCCGGTATCGTTCAGCACGCACAGAGCAGCGACGTTCGATCATAAGCGTCACGACTTGTCGCGCATTGGCACAACACGACCGGTGACACCGTCTTGAATAAGTTCGTCAATACCACGGTAGTAGGCGTCGTAATCACCGGATTACCAGGGCGCGGCTTCCTTCACGGAGTTTGGAACGTTATCTGCCGGGGATTGAAGCCAACACGAACACCGCGGCCCCCGAAACACTGAGCAAAGAGCTCACGTTGACTCAAGTGGCCGCCAAACTCCACCGAGTTGGTTAACCCGAGGGTCTTTCACCAAACGCTCAAGCTCCAACCTATAATCCACGCCCTCACCCAGAATCAACAGGCGAGAAGTCGGGCATTGTCACGATGTACTCTCTTACGAACGCCCGCGCAAATACTGATGACCCTTTACTCTGATCAATCGGCCGGCAGAGCGATCAATCCCTGTTATTCGTGCTCCGGCGCCGTTGACTGGTGGTGCCTGCGGGTCAATTCTCGGGGGAATCCGCCGGGATTGGCGTGCGGGCTTGGGCCATTGATTACAGAGCAAATCTGCCTGGACGCCTCACTCTGCGTTAGCACACGCATGTCGCCTGGCGCGCCGCCACACAGCCGTCGCTGGGATGCCGCATGACGCGATCGTAGGCGCCGAGGGCCAACGTGAATTGAATCGACGGCATCAGCCGCTTGATAAGATAAGCAGTAATTGCCGGATAGTGGCCCCAGGCGGCATTGACAGCTGATGGCCTTTCTTGCTCTATCAGACGGGCGACGCTAAATGACTTGGGGCATAATCGCGAGCGACTTGATCAGAATCGTGGGACGACGCCAGCAAGTGCGGAAGACCATGACCAGTATATGCCATAATATTTCCAGTCTCCGACGAAGCCAGTAAAAACGCCCGCAATACAAACCAGCGGAAGAAACTAATCGGAACACCGGTCAGCTCCTGATCGGACACAAGCTACTCGTGTTGGAAACATGGCGGGGGCGCAAACAAAGACCTTAACGTCACTCCGCTAATGAGGGCACGGTAACTTCAACAGCCAGAAAAACCTCGCTCGGAGCGGGCATCTGCATAAGGAGATAGACTACCGAGACAGCCACTGTTAGTTCACACCTGCAACTAGAATCGAAAAAGAGAATAGAGACTGCCGTAGCGCTCCGCCATCAGGCGACAATCAAAAGGCTCGCATCGCCTCACGACCAGCACCCCAGACCCATGCGACGCCGCAGTTCTTCGTCGCGAAGCAGTTTGCCGATCCAGGTCCGCAACCGTCTCCTCGTCGCCAATCGGTACCACAAAATCCGAGTACTCGCCATCATTAACTACTTCCCGGCAACCACCACGGCGTCTGTCACCACACAAGGTAAACCTGCTGCCATACGCCTCCATCAGCGCGTTGGGCAAACCCTCGGTGTGACTCGTGAGCACGAACACATCCATTCCTGACAACAACCGGGGAACATCGGTCCGTTGGCCCAGCAAAAGAAAGGAGTTGCTAATTCCCAAGTCATGACTCAGCGCTTCAATTGTGTTTCTCAGGGGACCATCACCGACGTGAACAAAGACGACGTCGGATGAACTGCGAGAACCCGGGCGGCGCGCGCGCGCGAACACCTCTGGAGACTTTTCATGGCCAAAAGGCTCCCAGCCGTGCGCCACTTGACTTGGCCTTTCAGCGCACTCAATGGAGTCAACGCCGTCGTTAATACTGTCGGTGAACAGGTCAAGCTCAGGCCATTTATGGAATACAGGAAAGTTGCTGGTGGCTGGCCAGCCGCTCGCGAGCGGGTATTGATAATTCGCGTCTGAGTTGCAAACCACCGCCGCCACTCCTCGCGGTTCAACAATCTTTTCAACTCGCCGCAGCCAACCTGGATGTTGGACCGCTGCTTCAAAAGCGCGTTCCCCGGCAACCGCCCGAAAGTTCCCGGTCAGCAAGACTGCCAGGCGCCCGCTGCACACCCGGAATGTTGTCCAGGAAGATATGTATGATGTCCGGCCGGTATTCCCTGGTTATTCTTACCAGAGGCAAGCAGTCGCCTAAGATCCCCGCCCCTTTGCCTCGGCGCGAGGCAGCTCTCAACTGACTTCGACTCCCAGTTCGCCGTGATCGGCTCGGCCCAGACCCCGCCTCGAGACAGCGACACTACTTGTGCCTGAGGCTTGAGGTACTTCAAAGGTAGTACAACTGCTGTTCAGCGCCGCCTCTTCGCCAATTGACCGATGATGTAGAGAATCCTGGGACCGGTCCCTGAGACACTAGCCCAATGTGGTCCTGCCGCGTGCCGCGAAGCGAAGTTTCGCGTTCGGCTAGATACATTCTGTTCACGTTGTTTCCACGGCGGAGGAGTACCGAGATTCAGCCAGCTTTTGGCCAGGCGTGTGGCCACTTGCGATGAGGGTCTGGCAGCCTGCCGACTGGACAGTGCCAGGTGCACCGACAACAGCACCGATCGCTCGTCGATAGAGACGCTTCGATGGATACCAGGGTAATGGAGACGCCCCTTCGCCAAACTGACTTCCACCAGTGGGGCGGTATACAGCTGGGTTGAAGAATTCCGGCGGCGCGCTTTGAGGACCAAGCAGCGCGTTTCGCGAGCGACCGCCCGAGATTGGGCGTCAGCGGGTGTCTACAGGAATCGAAAAGCCCTGTTTCGGTTTGTTGTTCACCGCCGCTGGCGGCAGCCTGCGCGTTTAGCAAATGTTCGCAGGACCAGCTTGGAGTGCCCCCTCACCTTGAGGCTATGCGGCAACGAGAGTCAAAGGCGAGACAGATCCACTCGTCCAGGAGGACGCGACGAACCTCGAGGCTCTCCGCATACTGGCGGTGTCCACCTTGAAGAGGAAATCGTTGGCTAACTCCACTCTGATATTGACCTCTGCCTTAGTGTGTGCAGACGAGGTGTTCGAGTCAGGGAAGCCCTGCGAGGCAGACGATGCTCCCATTTCCGCTCGAAGAAAGGCCTGCGGATAAGGAAGCGAGATCCGGAGTCCCTGCAAAGCTGGCTTGTGTGTCTGCTTAACTTCGGGCAGCGGGCAAAACTGTTGTTGAATCACCGCAGTGTCATCAGCTCCACACCAGTTGTGTCGAACCCCGCCGCGGATGATGACGATCTACTACTCCCCAATTGGCTAGTGGCGAAAGCGCGAATCCAGCGCCGCGGCCAGTTTGCCACTGGAAAACTTTTGCAACTGCGACATGAGAGCCGAGGCGGCGATTAAGAACTTGTAGCCGCCGAAGGCTTCGTCCCCTCCGTCTCCTGAAAGTGCCACTGTCACGTGCTTCCGCATCAGCCGGGAAACGGCATTCACGGCAAACAAGGAAGTATCAGCAAACGGCTGACCGGCATGGGAAAGGAGATCCGTTATGTGCTCCCCAGGTCCGCTATCTCCATCCTCCATGTCGAGAATCTGATGGTCACTGCCAGTGACGCCTGGCGACCGCCACTGCGGCCCAGGTCTCGTCGTGAGTGCTTTATCCGCCAGAACCCGAACGTTGAATGTGCAGGAATCCCATCCGCCGACGGCGGACTGCGCCGCCGCTTTAGCCGGGGAGGAATCAATCCCGCCGCTGAGCAAGGCAGCCAGTGGAACATCACTCTCCAACTGTCGCTCGACCGCAGTGGTCACCAGTTCTTCTACTCGATCTGTAGCCTCGGCTAGCGTCATCCCATAGTCGGGCTCGATCGACCACTGATGATAGGTTTGCACTCGCCACGAAATACCGTTGTCTTCCGGCCGTGCTTCCAAGATCTCCCGGCTGTAGCGCGCGAATACCACGGTAAAAGTTTCCGGAGCAGGGATGTAAAGAGAGCCGCGAAGTCATGGATCGCCTGCCTGTCGGGAGTGTCGTCGATGCCGGAATCTCAAGCGAGGGCCCCAGTTCGCTGGCAAAGGCCTAGCCGGTCTTTGGCGGGCGCATAAAACAACGGCTTGATCCCAAAACGATCTCGAGGCCAGGACCAGGGTGCGGGACCGCGTGTCCATAGATCGCCAGGGCAAACATCCCGCGCAGTCGCTTTACAAAAGCCACTTGCCCTCTTCTTCGTAAAGATGCGGCAACACTTCCGTATCAGAATGGCCGCGAAATACGGCTGACCCCGCTCTTCGAGATAGCGACGTATCTCGCGATGGTTGTAGATCTCGCCATTGAAGACGGTCCAGACAGTTCCATCCTCGTTGGACATCGGTTGCGAGCCGGCCGGGGAGATCAATGATGCTGAGACGCGTATGGACCAGCGTCACATCGGGCCGCGAACAGATCCCTCGCGCGTCAGGACCTCGATGTCGCAATGCGTCGGCAACCCGCTTCGCAACAGTGTCATTGTCGAGCCGGTGTTCCTAACCATCCACCTATTCACACATAATTTTGATTCTTCTTTTTCCCGGTCTCTGTTACGAAGCTGGTCGTAGTTTTGGAGATCGCGTTGATTTGGTTAATAACCTGGCCGGAAGCAATCGAGAGGATCGTGCTCTGCCCGAGTTCCGCTTGCACTTTGCCCAGCGGGCTGGATCCAAACACGCGAGGCCAACCAGAGTCCGAGACCGAGAGTAAGGATTCTTTCGAATAGAGGTTATGGATAACCATCAGAAGGCCCAGTAATGTCACACTGATTCCCACAAGGCATAACGCCAGTTCATCATTTCTCGCTTTCCTTGGAACAGTGCGCAAGACTTGCACGACAACGGCAATAAGCATCAGCAAACCGAGCCAATCCCAATACCCGTTACGTGAAGAAAACCGTTGTGTGTGCCGGTCCCGCCAGGTCAGCCTTTCCGCATAATCTCTCGCGATTCCGTAAAGTTGCCAGCTCCACACCTGGAAATAGCGTACTCTGGAAAATGCTGGATTAACCTGGTATAGAGCTGAGCACGCCCATCCTTCATTTGGGTCGCCCCCTGCCCGACCGAAAATCTCATGCGTGACCAGACTACATCCGGCACCAGCACCGGTATCGCAGGCGCCAATCAGGCGGGCGATCAGGATTGTCTTAGAGTGTTTGAAACCACAAGAAAACATGACGCAGGCACTCGCGATGGCGACAATTACCACCTACTCCTGGAGAGAGGCAGGAAAGTCGCTATCCAGACAGAACAAGGCGCATGCTGAGAAAATGATGCGTCTCTTAGCGGTGCTCGATGTTCATCATCATGGCCAACGCCGCCACCGCGCCCTGGGCTGCAATCAGCGCCATCAAATTTAGATTGGCTTGTAGTGGGTTATCTTTGAAGAGACCGGTTCGCATCTGCGTAACCTCCGGCATAGCTGAGGCCGGCCGTGTCTGAGATAGTAATCCCGCTCAGCGCGCCATAGGATGTCAGATAAAGTAAGAGCGACAGCCAGATACCCGCAATGAGGTAACCGTAAATTCCCGAGCGTAAGGCCATTCGATCCCGGCACAATGAAGCCACGAGGATCGCGCCGGCAACCATCTGTCCGATCACTGGCTATTTCGTAATAAGCTTGACTTAGGGTGAATCGATTCGACTATGGAAGCGGCAATCAGTAGGACATAAACGGACAAGAACAGCGGGTTAGACCAGGTTTTGAACAGCGCGTGTGGTTGGCTCACCAGCAAACGGACTGCAATAACTGCAAAAACGATCCAGATGATGCTGAACCCGGCGACGGCTGGGATATGGTCCTGCAACGGCAAGAGAACTATGGTGGCGAAGAGCAGGAATCGATCTAAGCGAGTTGTTGCAGACCCAGCGATACGAGTTGTCGCGGTGCCGGCTATCTTCCTGTTACGGAATCGTCGGGCAAAATTCAGGCCCCAGTACTCATAGTGTTTTGAGCAACAGCTTGGTTCACGCTCTGTTTTTCCCTAGTTTGGCGCGAAATTCAGCGGCCACCGATTTGGATTCAAACAACTTTGCCGCCCTCAGGGCGTTGCGGGTGAGTCTGGAGCGCAGGACCGCGTCAGACCGTAGCCGCTCAATGGCTTCAACGAGTTCCGGGACGCTCGGGTTGTCAACGACAGGGCACACTCATGTTCCTTCAGGAATCTGGTCAAGTAAGAATCTGCGGGAGAGTGAGCAAGGATCGGCCGGCCGCAGATCAAATACTCGATAGTTCTCGTGGGAAAAATCGTCCGATACTCTTCCTCCGAATAACCTCCAGTAAACCCGTGTGGCAGCACCACTATGTCTGCCTGGCGCAGCTGTTCAGGACGTCATCGCGTGACACCGTCTCGTACCCACGCCCTCTCTGGGTAAACCAATTCCCTCAGGTACGCTCGTGAGATACCGGTCAGCAAAGTCAGCTCTGTGTCGCTGAACGTCAGCAATGGCTTCGCCAACTCTTACTGCCGCGTCTCTACACGACTCATTGATATTTCCGCAAATCGTAAGTTGAAGCGGTGAGCCGAGGCTCCGGCGGCGGGCTAAAGGCCAGGTATCTCTTCATTGAATGAGTGCAGGAGCGCAGAGCACTTCAGGCCCGGATACCTCTCGCGATAAAGCTCGAGCATTCCTTCGCTCATCACAAAAACATGATCCAGCTCTTGCAAAGACATGCGACTGCAACCAGCGAGAAAAAACCTCGCGTGCGTCCGTTGCGATTCTCCAACCAGGTGTTGTGGAAATACGGATAAAGGCGCCGCCGGTCAACAGCGCGGTCAGGTATCCAACCAGCACGTATTCCTCGTTGGAAACACGGCCATCACGTTGTTGCACCGATGTCGAATTGCTAGGGTAACGACCGAAACAGCATGTAGGGCATCTGCAAGCGTCGCCACCAGCGAGCTCCTCTCCAATCGACCGGCCAACCCAAAGCTATGTGCACGAGCCGCGGCCAATCGTCGCTCAAATCACGTCCGGACTGCGGCCAGGACGCTCGCCGACTATGACCATTTCGCTGGAGCGAAATTGCTTAGCGAGATTTCCCACGATCACTGCGGAGCCAGTTGGTTCTGGCGGCAGCGTCCAGGAGACCAGAAGGATCTTTGCACTCATGCTACCCGACCCAAACGCTGACCACAGGCGCTCACAGTTTCCTGGAAGATATCATTGAGGCTCTTGGTAATCGTCCATTGAGGATAGTGACTCTTGATCTTCGAGAGGTCAGAAATATAACAGATGTGATCTCCTTCTCGGTTCTGGTCGAGATACTCAAACTGCATCTTCCGTCCGCTAATCGAAGCGATCAATTCGAAGGCCTCCAGAATTGAACAAGAATTGTCACGGCCGCCGCCAATGTTGTAGACCTCGCCCGGTCGCGGATCGTTTACGAACATCTCGATGAAACGAGCGACATCATAGGAATGAATATTGTCTCGTACCTGTTTACCTTTGTAGCCATACACCCGGTACAGTCCTCCGGCGAGGTTAACTTTGACCAGATAGTTTGAAAACCATGCAGTTCCACTCCCGCGTGGTTCGGACCGGTCAAGCAACCGCCCCGCAAGCAGCAGGTTTTGATACCGAAGTAGCGTCCATATTCCTGAACCATGACATCGGCCGCTACCTTCGATGCCCCAAAAATGGAGTGCTTGGAACGGTCGATTCGCATATCTTCTCGGATGCCGTCCCTGTCCTCATGCCGCAGGTATTCCCAGCGGGTCGCAAGTTCCTGGAGCGGCACTTCGTTGGGCGCATCGCCGTATACCTTATTCGTCGACATGAAGACAAAAACAGCCTCGGGCGAGGGCGGCGCACCGCTTCCAAAGGTTCATCGTACCCAAAGCGTTCGTTTCAAAATCATCGAAGGGTCGCTGTGCGGCCAGGTCATTAACTGGCTGGGCCGCCGCATGGACCACGGCGTCGGGCCGGAGCTGCTCGAGGCATTCTGAAATCCCCTTGCGGTTCCTGATGTCCAGCTCGTGATGCTCATACCCCTTCAGAGTCATCTCGAGTCTTCGCTGATTCCAACGCGTATCACCCTGCTGACCAAAAAATCTGCCCTCATGTTGTTATCGATGCCGTGCACTTCCCAGCCAAGCCCATGGAAGTGCGATACGACCTCGGAACCTATGAGACCGCTGGAACCTGTTACAAGCATTCTCATAAAAACTAGTCTCTCCCTTCTGATTGATTGCCGGGCCGACCCTGCGGGCCGGATTCCCGGCCACGATATCGCCCGCATTTACATCCTTAGTGACTACCGAGCCCGCGCCGATTACCGCTCCGCGCCCGATGCTTACTCCCTTCAATATCAGGGAGCGGGCACCGATGAGACTTCGTCCTCGATTGTGATGGCCGCGTATTTTGCCCCCTGGGTAGCATGTTCACGGCGCCGCTCAGGATCGAGGGGGTGGAAATCCGTGTCCCAGATGCAAAGTGCCGGCCCCGACCAAAACCCTCTTGCCGATGGTGATCGTGGAACGAGCCACAATCGACGCCCCTGAGATGCCCGTGCCGTCACCTATTTCGATACGACTGCTGCTCTCAGGGCTGCAAAAATCGTCAGGTGAGGTATCCCCGCGACGTTACTGTCGGGTCGGCTATTCACCAGAACATCATCCCCAAGACTAACCCTGGCGCCCCTTGCCACACTCAATACCGGTTGCCCGGCAAAACGGCAACGGCGTCCAGTCTGAATCTTATTCAGCCGCATCCACATTGGCACCAGGAACCGGTCAAACAACAAGACTGCTATTGTTCGAGGAGCTCTGATCAGCTTTACAAGTAACATTACTAATCGGCCATTCTTCCCTGAAGGGATCTCCAGCGATCAGGGCGTTATCTAATGTGTCCAGGATTCCAGATTTGCCGCCGGCTTTAGCCCCTTGTTTTCCAACTGATCTTGAACAAAGTCAGCTACGTGCTCGGTGGCCAAACCTTGGTTCGCGAAGACCTGCTCTATCAAGCTCTCAGGAATAGTGTCGCTGGCACTCTCAGCGAGCGCATGGCCGATCAATTCCTCTAGTTCCGTTGCTGAAGAGATCCTGGTAGCCAGCCCGCACCTCAATTATCAGCGAGCTCAGGCCAGCCATCAGCGTAGAACTGCCAAACAGGTTTGCGATAAGGCAAAGCATCGTAAAGCACAGTGGAGCACAACGATCCGACCCAATCGCTCCCTTCCAAAGTGGTCGTCAAATCGGGCAACGCCTTCGATATCGTCAGATGCGAACAATGGGTGTAAAGCGAGCCGTCTTCGTTAGGATGTAGGCGGACTACTACGTTGATCGCGTGAAAATAGCGAGAAGCCATCGACTCAAGCCACTGAGCACACTGGACCGGGGCGACACCGTTTCGGACCAGATCATTGCCGTTTGAAAAAGAAAACAAATGTCGGCCTCTGGGGAAGTGAAAGCACTTCCGAAAGCTTCGTCTGGCCACTCCCATTGGTTGTCGGTCGCATCGAGTCATGTCTCGGGCTGCCGAGGGCTACTAATCTTGCTGAAGGGACCCCGAGACCGGACAAGACATTGTTTGATGACTGTCCCCAGGTCAGCATGTAGTCGGCCAGCAGGGGCGTATAGAACGGCTGAAGAATTCCATGTTGCAAAGAGCAAGCTCAGCGCGCTCGATCGCGATGAGGTCATTAGAGCTGCGCCGCCGGATAACTGTGTCGATGCGGCAATCACCACCCTCGGTCGGACGGCCTCCAGCACGCGATTTACTTCGTCGAGCAGACCCTGATTGTCTGCACAGGCGTAAGAGAATGTCTGTTCAAGTGATCGGTCTCGCAAGTCTTCGATTTCATCGCACAGCGCATCCCATGCAGCTCTTGCCCAGGCAGGTGCCGTGGCTCGCGCGGGATACCGAAAATCAACGGTGGAAGCAGGTAAATTTGCCGGCCCATTGGACCAAACCAGTTGGACCTTGATTCCCCGGGCAACCAGGGCGTGGTACACCGGCAGCAGCGCCTATCCACGATTACTTCCCGGTCGCTCTCTCCCCAAATGAGTACATCAGCCTGAGTCAAAGCGCCCCCGCTCTGATCTCTGCGCGTTATTGGACGCAACCAGTGCTTGATGATCTCGATGGCGTTGTCGGCGCTTCGCTGAATCAGAAGCTCCTTGAAAATAAAGTGACGCAGGGGTTCAAGCTGCGGAAACTGCGAAAAGACATTGCTGGTGCGATTTGAGAAATCAAGATACCGCTGGTCAAGCCGTCGCCCGCGTTGTTGGATGTGGCAAAGGGCATCTTGATCTCTTCAAGTTATGGTCGCAGGAGCTCGATCTTTTAGTTCGTTCGTTTACGCCGAAGGCGTTGGCTAATTCCAGCCCAGGGGTTTTGTCAGAACCGCCTGCGGTAGCGGGCGGGCCCCTACGCTGTTGTTGATCGTTGCACGCGCACGGCTATTGACTTCCAACCAGAGAGTCCACGAAGAAACCTCAGGGGCCGCCCGCTACCGCAGGCGGTACTGACAAAACCCGGTTGGCTTCATTGGCCGTGGTGAGTCAGAGTATGTCATTGCCGTTCAACGAGTTCTTTCTCGACCAGCTCGCAGACGCTATGCCAGGCCAACAAACTCAACTCCTGAATCCGCGAGGTGACGGTTGCGGGTGCTGCAAAACAGATATCACTCAATTCCAATAGCCGGCCCGGAGTCGCCCCCGTGAAGCCCACCGTGATTGCTCCGCATTCCCTTCCCGCTTCCAGGCCACGAATCACGTTCGGTGATCGACCGCTGGTGGTGATGCCTACAACCACATCACCGTGCCTGGCCAAGCCTCGCACCTGACAGCGCAAAGACATCGGCATACTCCCAATCGTTCCCGATCGCGGTGAGTACGGATGTATCTGTCGTCAGCGCAATGGCCGGCCAGGGACTGCTTTCCCGGGCGAAGCGTCCGATTAACTCTCCGGCCACGTGCTGGGCTTCGGCTGCGCTTCCGCCATTGCCAAAAAGAGGATCTTTCTCCCGGAGCGAATGGCTCGAATGAAAGTCTGGGCGACCTGTACCAGCACTGGCAGCGACTGTTCGAGCATCGATTGATGAGCGGCAATGCTATCAATGACGATCCGCCTCATTTCCAGCTCCATGGATGGTGATGTTTCACCGTTCTGCGAGAGCCTGGATAGCAAAGACACCGCTTCGGCGACGGCACCCGCGCCCCCGGAGCGTGAGAGAACAATGTGCGCCGCAGCCTTTGCCATTGGCGTGGCATTGGCTGGCGCCAGACCCAGTCCTACTTCAGACAGGGCCGGCGCATCCCCGATCACCGTCACCAACGTAGCAAAAGTGGTCGAGCGAAATGTTCAGTCCTTCAGACAATTTGGAGAGGGGCTAAGAACCTTGTCTTTCGCCCCCGCACCACGCGCTCCACGCAAAGCGCTGGGCAATTCCACTCACCGCCGGAGTGTCTTCACCGGTCACCAAAGCGACCATCATGCCTGACCGCTGCGCCTGGGCAACTGCATCAAGGTCATGAAAAGAATAGCGCTTCTCTTCATCCTGCCTGGCAGTCTGAAATGCCGTGCCGTCGGTGATCACGCCATCGATGTCCAGTGCTAAAACCTGGAGAGTATTCACCATGCAGTCCGACCTCCATCTATCACTAAGTTTGCACCCGTCATATATGACGAGGCATCGAAACCAGGAACACGATTGCTGCTTTGTATTCAGTCCGTGTGGGCCATTCGTCCGAGCGGTATCAGGTTGCTCAGGCGTTGCACGAATCCGTCATCCTGGCCGGTGTAGACTCCCCGGGGAGATATTGCGTTGACGCGCACCCCTCGATCGGCCCAATAGGTTTGCCCGGGTAACGAGTGAGTCAATCAAAGCCGTGCTTCACAACTGAGTAGGTCACCGGTTTGACTGGTTGCTCCTCGTCAGCGAGCTCAGCCCTCCGTATAGATCCGCTGATCGGGAGCAATCCAGACCCAGGTCGAAGCCACGTTCACGATCACCCCTTTTCCTTGCCGGGCCATCTCGTTTCCCAGTACCCGGCTGCACAGGAAGGCGCCAGTTAGACCAACAGCAAGGTCAGGTTCCAGAGTTCCAGTGGAAAATTTTCAAGTCGAGTGTTGCGGGTCGCATCGGGGTTCGACCCGTCCATTTTGGGATTATTGGCCGCGTTGTTGATCAGTATGTCCACCCGGCCAACTCTGTCCCAGGACCTGGCTCAACAATTCAGTGACTGAGCCAGGGTCAGTGATGTCCGAGCTCAACCCGATCGCTCGACCACTATGCTTCGACTCGATCTCGGCGGCCCACGGCCTTGGCTCGTGGGCCATCGATATCAACCAGGACCGGTACGCCACCCATTTCAGCAATGGCCTCGGCGTGCCGTACTCCGAGCAGGCCCGCGCCACCAGTGATGACTGCGACCCTGCCCGAAGGTCGAACGATTTAGCTACACTCAAACCCGTACCTCAAAGGCAATCAAAGCCGTTTGGAGGGCGGGCATTGCCCGCCATCTCAAGCGGCGATGAGTTGCACCGGCGGGCAAAGGCCCGCCTCTAAACGGTAGCGCGCCGTTATCGTCGTTAAGCCTGTACCACCGAACCGTTAGTCGTAGCTCCAACACGTCGCAGTTTCGAGATGATTGGGACCTCGCTGTCATAGACGCGTTTGACGCCATCGCCCATCGCCTTCTCGAGGGCGCGAACATCCTTACCAATCGCCAGAAGCCCTGCCACTCGACCGACGCCGCCTGGTCACTACCCACATAGCGCGGTCAGAGTGATATGTCGCTCAATCATGCAGGCCCCGAGGCGGCCGCACCGATCGACGGTTGCCAGACCCACCTCATGTCCCGAAGTAGCCCGTAGGAACACCATAGCGCTCTTTCGTCGCTCGAATTGCCGAAAGGTTCAGCTCCTCAACCTGTGAAGGATAGGTGCTCGTGCAATGCGTAGTATGATCAGATTGTCTCGACCCAGCATCAACCGCATGATCAATCTCTTCCTGAGTGCTCATGCCGGTAGAAATGATGATGGGCCGTCCAGTTGCCGGTGGTGGCGCAACAGGTTGTCATCCGTAATGGATGCCGAGGGCAATCTTGTAGCAGGGCGGGTTGAACCGTTCCATAAAGTCGACCGAACCCTCATCCCAACAGGAAACGAACCAGAGAATGTTCTTTTCGCGACAGTAGGCATCTATCTGTTCGTATTCCAATTGCCCGAACTCGAGACCGCGTTTGAGGTCGCCATTGGTCGGCCCAAAGGGGTTTTCGCGCGGCTTAGCCAGCTCCTCGGCGGTGTAGACTACGTCGACTGTGCGCTTCTGAAACTTGACCGCATCGCACCCGCTAAAGCGGCCGCGTCAGATCAGCTTCTTGGCGATCTCCAGTGATCCGTTGTGGTTGATACCGATCTCAGCCACGATAAAGCATGGTTGGCCGTCACCGACCAGTTGATTACCTATTTTTACTGCGTTACTCATTATGTCCTCCATTCTTTTAGTCGTCATGAGACTAGACCGCGTGGCGGTCTAACCCCTTCTTAGGCTCGCCTATCGAGGCCGCCTTCGACCCGCTTCAATGCCTCTTCAATCGCCGGTATGTCTTCCGAGTAGTCCAGTTCGAACAGCGTTTCTTCGACCACGAACGGAAGCACACACTCGCCCCACATCGAGTTTTTTCCAACACGGCCCGGGGACGTATGACATCGACATAGCCGTTTTGCCAGAACACCCTCGGCAGTTGCTGGCGCGGCAGCGACGACAATCGGCCACGCCTTCTACCCGGAGCAAAGGTTGCAGATAGCCCTCCGTCGTCATCGCCCACATCTTGTAGGGTGTTTGCAGTGCCGGGCTGACCGAGCGGACGGCATCTGCCTCGGGGTGGTCGGCCAGGAGGTCGACAGCCTGGTCGATCAGGTCCACCAGGCGCACTGGTCCAGTGGGACGCAGGTGGACTACCATGTCAGGCTCGTAACCCTCGTATTCCTTCAGCCAGTTCAAAGCGTGCCGAAAGACGTCGATGTCCGGAGATAAGTCCTGCGCGTATTGCGCGGGCCGTATAAAAGGAACTTCCGCGCCCCATTCATTCGCTACCTCACTAATCTCTGCGTCATCAGTGGAAACGATCACCCGATTGATCCGTTGCGATGCTTTTGCCTGTAAGATCGAGTGGGCGATTAACGGTTTTCCACCGAGCATCATGGTGTTCTTGCGTGGTATGCCTTTCGAGCCTCCGCGCGCGGGAATCAGGGCCAGAATGTTTTGTGTCATTTCTAAGTGAAGCCTGCTGTGAGTGTCGGTCTGGAACTCAATCGGCGGAAGGCAAAACGTATTCAGTAGGCTTTTGAGGTCGCCTTCGCTTTCGACGCCGGTGATCAATCTTTTGAACTTTTTCCGGGGCTTTGATGGAAACCGATTGAAGCCAGGTTTCATCACCGATATGAGGAGCCAGTTCGCCCCAACCGTAGCGGTACTCACAGCGAGAACAGTAACTAAAGTACTTTTCTGCAGCGTCATTATTAACTGTTCGACGCAGCTGCTGATATGGTTCGCTGTTCCAGATACTCCGGAAAGGCTGGCCATCCTCGTCATACACTTTTCCCATGCTCATCGCCTCGAAAGCGCGATAACAAGGAAGCACCCGACCATCAGTATCGATGTTCACGAAACTCCACGGCGCATTGCATTTGACTGGGTTGGATTGTAGCGACTGTTCTTCCAACACCGTTCGCGGAAGTCGGAGGGTGAACCTGGGATAATGACTGGCGACGGCGCGATGACTTCTGCAAAGACCTTTTTCATCAGGTCCTGATGGAAATACAGGCTTTCGTTTTGATCAATTCCATTACAAATCGAGAGATATCCGCAGTCGAGCCGGTCAACACCCAGCTGGCCCCAGTGCTCTACGGCGGCCGGCAGTTCTTCCAGGTTGGATCGCATCAACGCGTAGCGAATGACTATCCCAGGCTCGCGTTTTGATTCGCTCTCGCGGACGGCCAGGAGCATCTTGATGTTTTCCAGAATCACATCGAGCTTGGCATTAACGCGCAACGCTTCAACGGTCGGAGCCTTCATGCCATCCACCGAAAAGCCGTGCAGAGTAATCAATCCTTCACGGATAATTGTGCGCAGCCGGTCTTCCTTGAGCAGCATACCGTTCGAAAGGACCCACGACGATATCTTGTAGCGCTTGGCAATCCTAAGCAGGTCTTCGAGCCCCTTATGCAGATAAGGTTCTCCTCCTGAACATAGACTGACCCACCGGGCAGTAGGGAAAAGTTGTGCAGCATCTATCTTCTCGAAGTTCTCTACTGAAACTCGCTTGGCTCCCAGAGTCTCGTAGTCCTTGCAGAAGGTGCAGGCCAGGTTACAAGCCTTGGTCAATACGATATCGATGTTCTGAGGCAGGGAACGTGCCACCGGCATCTGCAATCTCGCCTCGGCCAGATTGAGGGCCGTATTGATTGCCTGCCTTGCGGTCAGCTTCTTCAGATCCTTGGCTCGAGTGAGGATTTGCCTCGTTTTGCTGATTGCCATTCGGCTTTTTATTTGTATCACTTGTATCTCCCTGTTATCACCGGGTCAGTAGTGCGGACTGGCTTTGCCATTCGACCTCAGACTGTGTCATGTCCTGAGCCTGACCAGAACTTAGCGACGCCTCTGCTGCCAGTGCTATCTTGAGACTGTGGACCGCCTCTCTCAGCGGGATGAGGGGTTGCTCGTCACCGCGCAGGCACGCCAGAAAGTGGCGCAGTTCGTCGACAAACATCTCGTTTCGATCGAAATTTTCGAAATGATAAGGTGTTGCGGACGCGGCTTCTCGTTCGATAGGTCTCGACCGGCGTTTGCGTAGTAGTCTATAGCGCACTCGACCTTCGTCTCCAATGACTTCACAGGTTCTTTGTGGGGGGCGCTGCAAGTAGTCGAGGTGTATTTGGACCGGCAAAGCACGACCGCCCTGCGAACAAGCCAGGAGCAGGCTGACAGAGTCGTCGACGTCAACTTCAAGCCGGCTGAGATGACCGCCTACAGCAAAAACGCGGCTCGGCATCCCGAACAACCAGGAAGCATAATCAAGTTCGTGAGTTTGAATTCTGAGGCGCCGCCGCCCAACTCTCGCAGAGCCGCGTGAGTGGTGCTGTAGTCTTCGTACGGGTGCCAGTCTGGAACGTACTCGCCGTTGACAATGCTGGCGCCGGCAAGTTGACCCAGCTGGTTCTCGTCGATCATCGACTTGATCAGCCGGAGCCGGGGTGAAAGCGAAACTGATAACCAACAAACGCCACTAACCGCTGTCGGTCAGCCAGATCGACCAACTCATCGACGCCCTCGAGCGAATGCGAGATCGGCTTCTCGATGAAAAGCGATGGCAACCTGCTTTCGCGGCGGCTAAGGCTACCGGCAGGTGCAGTGTATTTGGGTTGGTTACAAAAGCCGCATCAGGTCTTTGCGCGAGAGCATCATCCAGATTGGTAAACGAGCGGATGCCATAGGCTGATTCCAAATCGCAATCAGGACGGACCGTCATGTCCGTATTGAGGACCGGACCTCCCCGCGGGCGCGGTAAGCCAGGGATATCTACGCTATCTCCGAGCAGTCGCTTGAGATTGCGCACATAGCGCTGCCCGCTGATAGAGCCGAGACCGGCGAAAAGCACTGTTAGACGATCCAAAATACGATCTCCGGTTGTTTGCTTCATGAGGTAGTTCCAGAATCCGGCGTCACGATGAAAAAGCCGGAACGCCCACGTATCGGTGTTCAGTCTCGCCCACTGCCAGGGCGGCCAAGCGACTGGGCGATTCGCCAACCAGCCTTGCCGTCCAGTGGGCCACAATCTTCCTCTCGGGCCCGGACGCCGCCCATCCGCATCCAAACTCGGTTCTTCAAGATACCGATTGATCAGCCGGATACAGTGTTCCGGGGTCTCGTGCCAGCCGCGATGCTCCATAGGCCATCATTTGCTTGACATCGGAACGCGCGTAGAATCGGCGCACAGAGGCACCAGACAGCTGCCCTCCAGCGACGTCGTAATAGATGTTGACCACCGGTTTATCAAAAATGGCGGAGTCAATGGTCATCGTTCCGCAGACATTCACCTGGATATCCTGATAGGCAAGTGTCGCCAGATGGACCGGCTCGTCCTCAATAATCAGACGCACCACCTCTGCTTCGTGGTCCTTGCTTCTATGGCGCTGCTTGTGGTGCCGGATAGACCCGGACCTCGTCGTATTCTCGACGCAGCAGTCTTACCATCCGAGCCAAACATTCGTCGGGTGACCGCGAACCAGCAATTGCGCTCCCTTTATCAAGCGCCCCTGATGTGCCGCATCAGCCGGGTGTTGTGCAATATCTATCTCGTGGTCACACAAACCCGGCGTCATCATCGTGTAGACAATCAAAGGCAGATGCGGATCGAGACCGACCAGTTCAAAGAACTCTTCGCGATGCAACCGGCAAGCAGGATCAATGTGGTGGTCAAACTGAGGCGAGCCCGTCACTTCAACCTTTGCCGGGTCGATTTCCGGGTACATACTCAAGAGAAATTCTCGAGTGCTGTCCGCCCAGACGAAGTATCGATCAGCTTCAGGCAGGTGCTGGATTTTCGCTGCTAAATTATCTCGCGAGCGAATCATTACAGCGGTTGGCAAACCGGCATCGTTCGCCGCCTCAATAAGCAGCATTTCCCGAAACCCTTCGGGCGAGAAGCCGGCCACCGAATCGGGAGCGATCTCGTCAAACAATCGCCGATAGTGTGCGGCCAGCGGATGTGATCTTAGGGCGCGAGCACAGGCTCGCCTGCCACTTTGTGCGCGGCCAAGCGCTCCGTTCACCCACCCGGTGGTGAACCGGATTCCTGACCTCACTGTGCTGGCCAGCCGGCGCGAGCTTTGGGTTGGATAATTGCGGCCGATGCTTCCGCGCATCTCGGTCCAAAGAGTCGCCGGGTCATAGTACGCTTTGCGGGCCAGATAGGACTTGAGAAACGGTCCGGCCATGGCCGGCTCGGAATCAGGGTCGAAGTCAATCAACGGATCGATCTCTGTGCCTGGATAAGCCAGGCGACTACCGGCTATTTGATTGGGATCAACCAGAACGTGAAGTCCGTTCAGATACTGACCCAAATTCCCGTTTCGCACATTACGTAGAGACGGAAACTGTCACACCCAATTATCGCCGTCATAAGGCAGCAGCCCGGCTGGTTGTTTTCAGGTTCGACCGGTGCGTCCAGAAACTGTTCAGCCCAGAACTCCAGGTTGATCCATTGCCAGAGAAAGAAGGAGTTGTCGCCCTCTCCTCGAAAGAAACCTTCCATCGCCTGCCTGCCTGCCTTTGCGTCAACCCAACCACGCTGCCAGAAGACCGGCCGATCGATGCGTTCGCGTACCCAATTCATCAGCTCCTTGCGGAACCACTCTCGCTGAGGAGTCTGAACGGAACGTTTCGAAGCCATCCGCACTGAGTCCGGCAAGAGCCGCGCTGCTGCACGCCGCAGGATGACCTTTGAAACTCCTTCGCTAATCAGATCTTCAGCGGGCAGGGCAAACTCGTAGGCCAGTAGGCGATAGATCCAAAAAGGCGGACGCAGCTCGGTGGATACTGCCATGCTCAGTCGGTCGCGAAAAACGCAGGGCGCGCGGGAGCTTGGTGTAACGCAGCTCGCGGTACATGAGATTGCGCAGGTTGTCAGCGAAGGGACGCTCGAAGTGCGAACGTTCAACCCGCGCCGTGGCGCCAAAATCATGGTTGAGACAGTCAGGCCGGACACTGCGCGTAAGATCCTGACCAACGCCCACGTCGCCGTCTACTTGACTGGCAAATTGCATCTGAACCAATGCTTGCTTGCGTTGAGCCTCAGTGCTCACGCCGCTCGCCGCGAGTTCCCGCTCCAGTTGCTGCCACCTGCCAGCATTCAAATAAGTCGGCCCAAAGGCCTGGCCCGAACCGCGTGTAACCAGCCAGTCCCTCATCCAGGCCACTGCCATCCATGACCACGGTGAAACCGCTTTGTCTCGCCATTTCAAAGCAAAGGCTGTAAGCGGAAATAGGAGCGCCGGCATATGGCTCTTCCTGACTCAGGCAAATCCTTTCCGCACTCTCGGCGAATGCCTGCGGAGTCACTTCAACAAACGAAGCGCGGCGGCCGGTGTGATGAGCCATCGTTTCGACGTACGGCCTTTCACTGTAGGCCTCTTCAGCAAAGCAAAATGAAAAGGCTTCTACCTTCGCCGGATCAGGGTGAACACGATCAAGCAAAGCCAGCAGAGTTGCTGAATCCAACCCGCCGCTCAAGGCGACAGCTACCGGCACGTCGCTGCGCAAGTGCGAGATCAACCGCCTCAGAGCACAAGCTGAGCAACGCGTCTTCGCGTTCTTCCGGACTCCGCGGAACTTTCACGCGTGCTACATCGTCAGCCAGTCTCCAGTAGACCTGTGGTCCTTTGGTCTGGCCATCGGCGCCTATGACCATCCAACCTCGCCGGCGGCAGCTTGTAAATCCCGGCGAAGAACGTCTCATCGTTGTGCTCGTAGTAATCCCGGGCCAGGAAATCGTAAAGAACCCGCTCGTTGATCGAGCGAGGAACACCCGCGGCGAGCAGTCCGCGCAGCTCGGAAGAGAACAAGATGTCGTCCCCCAGCCGCGCGTGCAGTAGAAGGGCTTGATGCCCACTCGATCACGTGCACAGAACAGTTGTTGCTCAAGCGCATCCCAGATCGCGAAGGCAAACATTCCGACAAAGCGATCAAGGCAATCCGGACCCCAACGGGCAAACGCCTCCAGCAATACTTCGGAATCGCTCGAGGACCGCAAAGCCACATTGCCAAGTTCATCTCGCAGTTCCCGGTAATTATAGATTTCCCCGTTGTAGACAAGAGTGTACCGGCCATCTGAGGTTGACATTGGCTGCCGGGCAGCCTCACTCAAGTCGATGATCTTCAGCCGCCGATGCCCCAGCGCGACTCAGGGCGCCGCATAGAAGCCCCTCGCCGTCCGGCCCGCGGTGCTGCTGCGCAAACGTCATTCGCTGCAACAACTGAGGGGTCGGCTCCCGGGCCCACCATTCCCGCAATTCCACACATTAGCTAGACTCTCCCAGGCGCTTACTGATCAGCTGCTCTGCCAACCACAGGTCCAGTTGCGTGTCGATGTCCAAAGAATCTTCTTCAGTCATGAGATAGGGGACCACGCGATCACCATAAAAGCTCTTCGAATCTATAATTACCGCCGCCGTGCTCGCCAGTACTGCTGGCCCGTTTCGAGCATAGAGCACCGGCAGATCCTGACGACGAAAGCGATCGAAATCTGTAGGCACAGGCAAGAAGTCCACGAGTGCGCCGTCTTTCAGTTGCATAACGCTGTGTGGATTGAAGCGATGGGGCACCTCGACAACGCTGACCACGGTATCGGCGTCGCTTTCTTTCATCAGGTCAACGGCCTCGTCGATGTGCCGGGACGTCCGCAACGGCGAAGTTGGCTGCAGCAACACCACCACATCCGGCGTCCAATGCTCATTATCTCGGAAGTACTCCACTGCGTGCCTTGCCACCTCAATACTTGGTGTCCCGTCCTGGGCCAGAGTTGCTGGACGAAGAAATGGAACCTCTACCCCGCATTGACGCCCGACTTCGGCAATTTCTGCATCATCGGTGGAGAGCACTACGCGGTTCAAGACACGACTTCCCAGGGCCACCGCACAGGTGTATGCCATGAGCGGCTGCCCGGCCAGAATTGCGATGTTCTCTTCGAGGGATACCCTTCGAACCGCCGCGAGCGGGTATCAATCCGAGGACGTTCTGCACCAGGAGTGATTAAACCACTAATAGGTGATTTGTTTCTGTAAATGCCACGTGCAAGTCGATAACACGTCGGCGATTCGCGTACCGGCGTGACCATCGCCATATATCGGTTCAGACCCGTTGCTACCGCGCTTCAACTGCTGATTTTATGGCATCCGCTATCTGCTCCGAGCAATGATCAACGTCCAGGATGTTGCTGCCTCTTTGCCGCATCGCCTGGCGCGTGCCGACATTCAATACGGCCGGCGTTCCAATGAATGCACCCTCGCGAATCGCACCGCTCGAGTTCCCAACTCAGGCAACTGGTGCGGCGCATCAGGGCGATATAAACCTCGGTGGGCAGGTTCTTGAAGAAGTGTATCTTTGAATCATCACAATGCTCGCGGAACTTTCTGATACCGCGGGCGATGTCGTCCGAGCCGGCATCGGCGTTCGAGCCGAGAGGGCGACGGTTGGCACGCCCAGTTTGTGCACAGCCTTTAGCGTCGCCGCGATTTGCCTTTCGCCTTCCCTGGCATTCGGTAGTCACCGAATGTTGAGAAAGCAGCAGGAACGGTTCGTGCAGATCGAAAACGCCGCCGACCCCCTGTTCAAACAGATCCGGACCAAGCCCGTTGCGGTCCCGATCAAGCACCTCAGCTACCAGGTCGATTCTGGGGCAGCCGACCAGGTGGATGTCTTCGGGTCGCTCTCCGAGCTTGACGATGCGGTCGCGGGCGTCGGAACAAGCTGGAAAGTGAATGTGAGCGAACTTAGTCACGGCGTGACGGATGCTCTCGTCGATAGTGCCGGTAACCTCTCCACCCATCGTGTGGGCCAGCGCGATGTTCATGTAGGCGGCGGCCAAAGTGGTCGCCATCGTCTCGAATCGGTCGCCCACCGTCAGCACCACGTCGGGCTCGAGTAGTTCAAAATCGTTGGCAGTTCCAGCAATCCGAGGCCGGTAGACTTGGCCATGGTTGCCGGCGTCTCACCCTCAATCAGCATGTAGACTTTTGCTGAAGGTTTGAAGCCATCTTTCTCGACGAGATTTACTACCTGGCCATAGCGATCAAGTAGGGCCGAGGCTCCGGCCACTACCTGCAATTCCAGGTCGGGATGTTCTTGAATCGCGCGCATCGCAGACTTAATGCTGCTGTAGCTGGCGCGCGAACCGATGACCACACAAATCTTACGCACCCCAGGTCCTCCTCACGAAGCACAGAATCTTTACGAACGTCACGTACAAGGCGCCGGCCTACGATCTCGTTTAGCCGACGGGCCGGTATGCCGGTACCGGGTTTAACGGCCAACATCTCAGCCGCCAGCAAAGTGCCGGCCGGTATGTCGGACCAGCGAGACCACGCTTTTTTCAAAGATCGCTTTCATTTCTCCTAACTCAAGCGCCTTGGCATCTTTGTCCACGGGGGACGTGAGGATGGTTTCGACCGCTCGTATGCCGTTGACGAGGTCAGCGAATTCATCCGGTTCGAGCGAGCGCCTGGCGTCGCTGCCATACATTCTCCGACTGAACGTGAGGTGCTTCTCAATCACGGATGCGCCGAGCACTACGTGGCCGCTACTGACGCATGATTCGTCAAAGCGTGGTCGGAGAGACCAACCGGTAACTTATATCGGTCCTCATCTCAGTCATCACGTTCAATCCAACCCGATCGTAAGAACAGGGGTATTCCGAGGTGCACTGAAGAAGCGTCAATCGGTCGTGCCGGCGAAGAATTGCATCCACTGCCTGGTCCAGTTCAGCCCAGGTGCTCATTCCTGATGAAAGTAGTACCGGCTTTCCCGTTTGGGCGACGGCTTCAAGCAGCGGCGTGTTGGTCACTTCACCTGGAACCGATCTTATAGCGACCGGTCCCGACATATCGAGAAGCTCAACTGCTTCTATGGAAAAGGGAGCGGACAGAAACTCAATTTCCCGCTGGTCGCAGTGTGCCTTGAGCCCGCTCCATTCATCCCGCGAAAACCCCACCCGCTCGAAGTATTCAAAGCGCGGCTCGCCGGTGAAGTATGGCGGCATTGGAGCGTCGCGCAGTGTCTCCGCCGCGGCGATGTGAGTTTGGAACCTGACCACGTCTGCATGGCATGCGGCGGCTGTCTCGATGAGCTTCTTGGCGTTGCCAACGCTACCGTCGTGAACGGATCCAACCTCTGCTACGATCAGAGCTGGCCGGCTATTTTCCTTGTAATGCAAAGTGTTAGTTTGCGATGATTGAATCGCATTCAAACTGCACGCAAAGCTAAACAGCTTGCGCTACAAAAAACCCGGACAAGCCAAATCTCAGAGCTCAATTAGTACCAATGAAGCATGTCTTCACTTTGCGTGCCAGCCTTAGGGTCGTTGGTTTTTGGCGTGCCAGACGATACACACTAGCACTGAGCCACGCGACGGGCTGGAACACTTGAAACACAACTTCCTTCGCCAGTCGCTTCCAATACAAGGAAGTAAAGGTGGTGATATGTGCTGAAATGGCCCCCATCCGTTCCGCGAAAGGCACCTTGCCGCGAGTTGCCAGGTAGTAACTTCCGAGCAGCAACACGGTCCAGCACTTCCGTCTCTGCAGTGTCGGCTCGCGGTAGCGGATGCTGCGGAGTGTGGAAAGCGGCCTCCAGGTACATTGGGGGCCGAATCGGAGCGCTTTGGCGCTGGCGAAAAATGATCAATGGCACCGGTACGTATTCGACCTCTCCCGGGAGAAACATCTGCAACAATAGGAGATATTCGGGACCCATGTGACTACCCAATGTTGTTTGTCTCAGGAATCGAGCCGGTATAAGCCGCCATACTGCATGGCGTTGTGCTCGATTCCTCGTGTGAATAAACGGATACGCGCCGCCGCGTCGGTGTTCGATGTTTGGACAACATTGGGAAACTCAAACAGATCACCGCCTGCGCCCTGACTAGAACAATTCCATGGGCCATAACCGCGCGTTGATTCCGGGACAGGGCATTTAAGCAATGTTCGATGGCGTCAGGCGGCTTAAGGGTCATCATCGGCCGCCCACATAAAGTATTCGCCAGTCGACAGGGTCACGACTCGCCGATAATTTTCGTGTACCCCGAGGTTTGTGGGATTACGATAATATTTGACACGCCGATCCTTAGTCGCATACTCCTGACAAATCTCTCCAGTGCGATCGGTCGATCCATTGTCCGAGATAACCAGTTCTTAAATTGTCGTAAGTCTGGGCTAACAGAGCATCGAGGGCGTCACGGATGACACCTTCGCTGTTGTAAGTTGGAATCCCCAGACTGACCAGGGGTCGTTGCGTGGTCATGATGATAGGAAGCCTTCTGGCTAGTCGCCGGAGGCGCGTACTCAGGAGCCGATGTTTTCAGGCTCGCCTCACCCTCTGCGCGCTTGAGCCAAATCTCGCGCCAGAACGGATAGATACTTCTCGGACAAGAACAGGCGGTTTTGACTGAAACAGCCGCTGCAAGTAACGTTCTCGAGAATAAGGCAGGCATTCGGCAGGCGCATCATCCTGCCAGTCCGCCTCATTAATAATCTTCTCCACCCTGGCCAAAACGCGAAAGGTGCGACCGCAATAAGGCAACTCATCTCGACATCGAACTTGAGTCCCCGGTTCCTGCGTTCTACTGTTGATAGTGGGTCTGATCTCCCTCAATGGATTTGACTTGTACCAATTCGCCTGGTAAGAGGTTTGAGATCTTCAGCCGGCGTCTTATTGCTCGCGAGACCCTTTGATGTATGGATAGCGATGCACATGCGAATCTCAATTGCTTGCCGATACCGTACGTCCCACGGGCAATACGTCGTAATAGTGTCGGTTCTGGTTTTGCCGCGCACTCGACTGGCGTTGTCGTTCCACATTGCTCAGCTGCTATAGGTTCTTTCTCAAGGGAAACGCTCTCTGCGCCCATCACCGGCCTGGCCTTAGCGATGGCGAAGAGTTTCCGAGGAAGCGAATACGAAAAGACTTTCGGAACCAGGCGGTCATAGAAGCGCATGGCGATGTTTGAAAGTCGCGATGCTCAAATAACGAACATAATCGCGCACTCGAATGTTCCGCGAGACGATGTCGTTCACGTATTGCCGCGGCTGCCACCATTGCATTGGCCTTGTAGCCAGCGGTAATTCGGTGGTCTGGCAGGAGTACTGAACTTCCGTTTCGGCTCCACCGTCGGAGGTCACGATTACCGCCCGATTCAGGGCTTCCAGGTTACATCGGCTGGCGTTGCCAGCCAGGGTCTTGGCCGTCGAGGGGATCTGTGCGAGAATCGCTTGCCGGCGCATCGCCACCTGCTGGTTTCAGCCACGCGTCCTTCCAGTAAGAGTAAGCACCTGGCTTGACAGCCTCCGTGCGCCGCACCATCGCAGCGCAGCCCCTCAAGATGAACAGCCGCGCTCATCGACCGGTTCTTCGGATTCATTGATCGTGTCGCAGGCCTTGTGTGCTGATTTGAAGACGCGAAATTTTTTGCCGCAGAACTGGAGCATCTCCGGCATGAAGGGGAGAGCGTCCAAAACGACCACGCTCGTCAAGGGTGGCGAGGATTTCTCTCCGCACTCTTCACCTCCACCCAGTCGCCGGCGAGGTAGTTCAATTTCTCACCAAGAAAACTGTGCCTGGGTGTGAATTGCTTGTCCTGCAGTTGATCGTTTGACATTACTGCCGTTGTACCTTCGTCTTGAAAAAGCGTTGTTCTATCTCTCGCTGCGCTCTCAGGGCGCCATCAGCTGCCAGCCTTCAGGCCACAGTGTCAAGAAGCATCTTGGCGACAATGAAAACCCTCGGCGTAACCCGTGGGCGAGGCGGCTTCAACTCCCCGCGCAGCCGCATCAAGCCGTGGAACAGATCTTCAGAAAACCATTGCTTGTTTCGCTGGGTCCCGAAATAGCGCGCATCAACTTTTGTACCTTCCGTCGACAGATCGATTCTGGACAGCGGAACGAAGAAGTTTGGCGAGCCCAGATCGGCGTCGTACTTTGGTATCTCATACTCGAGAATAAGGTGATTCCGGAACGTGTTCCAGGTAAGCTCGCACAAAAAGCGATGGTCCTGGTGAAGATCGTGCCGGAAATGAGTGAAGATCACATCTGGCGGAAAACACTTTCTTGAGCTCTTCAAAACATTCCTTCACGGGAGCACCGGTGTGTATTGAAGAAAGCCGTCACGGAAGTTTTTCACCACAATTGTCTTGCTCGGGACCCGCCGCAGAAAGGCGCGCGCGCCTACGCTCTGCTTCGTTTGCCCGCTCCGGGTTGGAACTAAAAACCATCCAGTAAAACTCGATCCGGTCCGAACTATCAATCAGACGGAGCAACGTTCCCCCACACCCAATCTCAATGCTCATCACCATGCGCGCCCAGACATAAAACTCTGGTAACACCATTCAGCTTAAGGGGTATCACATCAACTCCCTTGAGCCGTTCCCATGACCGAATACAGCAGCTGAATCATGAGCCTTCAAGTGCTTGGGCAGACCAGTTTTATCCCACACTGCCCAGGGAGCATTCCCGCGACTGAATACACATCTTCGAGGTCCTGCTTTTCCTTGAACGTGTCCATGCAGGCTCCAGAAGCCGTCATGCGGATAGGCCATCAGCATTCGGTCGTCAATCAAACGGCGAAAAAGGCTCTCAACCAACTCTTCCCCATCCCGCATATAGCTGAAAATCTCTTGCCGCAGGACCATGAAGCCACCGTTCATCATCGCGCCGGATCTGCCGATGTGCTCGGATACTTTTCACGCGTCCGTCCGTTTCCGACTCCGATTAGATGAAAGCTCGCCTCGAGGTTTCACACTGACGAAGCAGGCTATGTTTCCGCTGTTCTTAAACGAGTCGATCACCGCGGGCAGCGGCACGTCAGAAAGCGCATCCGTATAGTTGGTCAGGAACATCTCCTCTCCTTCGACATGTCTCGAACCGCCTGCAAACGCTGGCCAATATTCGACATCAGCCCCGTATCCACGAAGGTGATATTCCAATCATGGATGTCAGTATTCAACATCTCCAGGCTCTTGCCTCCGTTCGAGAGAACAAAGTCATTGATACGCACTCGTCATATTCAAGAAAGTAATTCTTGATTACGTCCGCCTTGTAGCCGAGGCACAGAATGAAGTCTTTGTGTCCGTAGTGGCGCGTAGTACCTCATTACATGCCACAAGATCGGGCGGTAACCGATTGGGACCATGGCTTGGGAGCGTCTCGGAGTACTCGCGCATGCCATGCCGAGCCCCCGCAAAACAAGACGACTTTCATAAGTTTGTTCCTTGGTTATTGATCTGTTATGCGGTGCCTGAGGTCCTGGGCGTTCAGCTTAGAATTTGAGCGATCGGAATGGGCACGATGAACTTTGCACCCCACTCCCGCGCGTAGGCCGCTGCGCGGACAATCTCGTCGCGCAGGTTCCAGGGCAGGATCAGGATGTAGTCCGGACTGGCGTTCTCGGATAAACTCGACCGGATGAATGGGATATGGGTACCGGGCAGAAAGCGCCCATGTTTGTATGAGTTCCGATCCACAGTAAAATCGAGAAAATCTGTGCGCACTCCGCGGTAATTCAGGAGCGTGCTGCGCTCTTTCCTGGAGCCCCGTATCCGGCCACCGATTTCCCTTCGCGCCGGGCCGGATGGAGTAGCTCCAGCAAAGCACGTTTCGACTCCTCAACCGCGTTCGCAAATCCGCGTAGGTCTCCATTCGATCCAGGCCTGCGTTGAGTTCGCGGTCCCTCAGTTACAACGGCCGGAGTCACCGGCTTTGAGCTGTCCTCGACATGCCGCAGGGTAGATCCGGATCGAGCCCCCATGCATGTCGGGATTTCTTCGAGGTCAAAAGAACCGGGCCGTGGGCGGCGAAGACCCTCTCTAAAGTGATCACTGAGAAGTAGGAGAAATGCTCGTGATAGATCGTGTCGTACTGGTTTTCTTCCATCAGCCGCATGAGGTGCGGAACTTCAATGGTCGCGACGCCCTGCGGCTTGAGCACGATCCGAATACCACCCACGAAGTCGTTGAGGTCCGGAACCTGGGCCAGCACCGTTGTTGCCGGTCACCAGGTCCGCCATCTCGCGCACGGCCGCCACCATTTCCCGAGCCGTTTGACATCCGAAAAACTTGACGAGTGTTGGCACACCCTTCTGTTCCGCCACCCTGGCGACGTTCGCCGCGGGTTCCACGCCGAGGGCGGGAATACCTTTCTTCACGAAATATTGGAGCAGGTAACCGTCGTTACTGGCCAGTTCCACCGCCAGGCTACCCGATCCCGGCCGCAGGCGCTCGGAAATCATGTCTACATAGTCTGACGCATGTTTGAGCCAACTATCGGAGTAGGACGAGAAATAGGCATACTCGGTGAAGATATTCTCGGGCTGACATATTCCTCCAACTGCACCAAATAACATTCCTCACACCCGCACATGGAGCGGGTAGAAGGGCTCCACCTGGTTGAGTTGTTCGATGGCCAGGTAGCTTTCGCATAATGGCGACATTCCCAGATCGACAAAGGTATGGCGCAGAGTCGCTGTACAGAATCGGCACCGGGGACCGGTTGCAGAGATTGCAGATGTCAGGTCAGTTTTCAAAGTCATAGTATCGTTGGCTTGCATCACAGTGCATTAGAAGCTAGTTTATTAATTCAACCTCGAGGAAGGTTCCAAAGCAGCTAACCTCAGCCTTCGCGGCGGAAGAAGAGATTTTGGAACTGGCTCTTATTTGTCGCTGATCGATTGGCCATAATAGTCCACCGTCTTTGCCAGACCGGCGTCGAGCGAGATCGATGGGCGCCAGCCCATCAAAGCCTGCGTTCTGGCTGTATCAGCGCAGCGAACCTGTTCGAAAACCCGTTCTCGCGGCGCGACAAAATCCACCACGGAACGAGATTTGACCAACTGTTGAATCCGATGAACGACGTCGGAAATCTCCACAAATTCCCCGGAACCGATATCAATCGATTTCCCCTCCAGCCCAGGAGTGACCGCTGCAGCTAAGAGGCCGCTGATCGCGTCATCCACGTAGACCCAATCGACCTTTCGACCGGGGCTCAGAATCTTCAACGGTTCACTGCGGACCATGCAATCGATGAGATGTGGGATTACTTTCTTCACAGACTGGCCGGGGCCGTAGGCCGGCGAAAATGCGGATCATAACCACCGGCAGACCATAGAGCTGGTAGAACATTCTGGCATAGGCCCGGCTGGCGGCTTTCGCGGCCGCGTACGGAGAGGAAGTGAACTTCGCCCGGCGCGGGCTCTTCGAGAGAACGAACCATGATCAATCGTTGACATCCGATCTCCGCAACACTCGTCAGGACGTTGACCGTGGCTTGCAGCTCACCTCGGAAGGTGGGCAAAACGAGTGCAAGTTCGCGTTCCCCCTGGGCGTACGAGCAAAGATGAAAAACGAAGTCCGCACGGATCTGCTGATATCAATTTCTGTGTCGTTTCGAACTCAGTAAGATCAACCTTGTGCCAGCGAAGGCGTGTGTCCGACATCCTTGGTTCCGAGCGAGATAGAGCGTGCACCTCGCGGGCGTCGTCGAGGCAGGGCGCGACTGAGGTGCTGACCGATGAAGCCGCTGGCCCCAGTGATCGCGACAATTTTTCCTCTCAGTTGTTCCATTGCAAAGGTTGCATCATTGATCCCGTTTGGATTTCTGAACTTGCTCGCCCACTTACGCCGTTAACCGCCCAGGGAAGTCATGGCCGCGTTCGATTCGTGAGATCAGGAACCGCACTCTTCATCGGGTGGTTCTTCATCATAGGGGGCTGACAACCTCTTCAGGCAGGCGAGAAAAATCGGTTCCTTGAGGAAATCCCGGAGCGTTGTTCCGGTACACTGCGAGTCAATAATTCGGAGCACCTCTCCGCGAGCAAACGTCGTCAGAGTGTACAGTGCGGAAAGTCGACGCTGAATCGCGTATATCCCGACGTGTTCGGGACTGTCCGAATGCATCTGGGCGCCCGAGAGGAGAATGACACTTCCCGGTTTGAGAACGAGCCGAATTTGTGGATCAAGTTCCATTGGCTCCTCGGCTCTCGGTTGCTTGCGCGTGTCGGTCCCGATTTGTTGGGCCGCACTGCTACGACTTTCTCTGTTCCATCGGTAATAGTTGTAGTCGCGCGAGCTATTTTTGACAGGCTGCTCCCAATATCGCGGATGAAAGAAGCCATGCTGTTTTCCGGAACTATGTCGTAGACAGGCAGCCACCAGTTTATCTGATTCTGCGGCGCTGAATACCAGGTGTCTCTATGAGGATGAAAGGCATAAGCAAGTCCCGAACTCAAATAGTCATCACTCGTGGCGGTGCGAAGCCGAGGCACGTCAAAATAGACCTTCTCCAGTTCACAACCAAGCTCCTTTAACAACTCCTGAATCAGTTGCTTGCACCTGGGATGGTGAATGAATTTCGGCGGCTTTAAGACTTGAAGAATGGCAGCGTACTGCTCCGCAGACATCTCGAATTGGGCCTGCCTTGGGTCGAAAGGTGCGAATGCCTCTTCAGATAGTTTCTGCGCGAAATCACAAAGCGCCAATGAACTCGGCGTTGGCGAGTATACGAGAAGAGTTGGCCCCCGTATAAGAGGTCGCGACGCTCGTCATCGCTTAGAGCAGCATCAACAAATACAGAATTCATGGTTTTCTCTAATTTGTTCCCATCACGAAGGGTCACGCTTGACGGCTGGCGTGGCGACGTTAGTGGACATGCATTACCGGACAGCGCTGAGGCCATCAGGGGGTGACGGGTGTGACCATGTCCTGCTGGATCTCGGCCGCCGTCAGCGCTCGGTTGTAGATCCGCAGGTTATCGATCAGCCCGAGGGAAAAACTCTCCGCTGTACGTGTCTCCACCAATTCGCAACGGCGTGCTCGTCACCTGGAGCGCCCCCGTCTTCGCCTGTGTCGATACCTGCACCCCATTTCAGATACAGCCGCAGCGTCGCCCCGTCGTACGTCCCCGCCACGTGCGTCCACTGGTTTGCTGGTAGCGCCGCTGGACTTTGGAGGACCGTGCAGCATACTCCTCCGAACGTCCTGCACCCACGCCCACGTGGTTCGTGTCCGTGTTCGCATTGAGGAAGTACGCGTCGGTTTGCTTCTGCAGGATCGCCTTCCAACCCGTCATCGCCGTCGACGGTCGCACCCGCGCTTCGAAGGTCATCCCCGTCGTCAGGTGCGGCGTTGCGCTGTCGTTGACCACCACCACGTTGTTCGTCCCGTTAAAGGAAAGCGCCTGTCCGTCGTGTCCTGCCGCCCAAGTCGCTCAGTGATTGTTCCGTTGTTCCCGTTACCCGAAACGTCGGCCAGCACCGTCCCCGTTCCTGCGTTGAAGCTGTACGCTGCCACCAACCCCGGCGGTGGTGTCACCACGTTGCTGACCGAGAAGCTGATCGGAAAGTCACTCGTGTTTGGGTTGCCAGCCACGTCCTGGCAACGAACGTAGTATGTGTAGCTCTGTCCGTTCAAAGAGTCCCGCTACCAACGTCGAGGTGACTGACTCCCCGGTCGTCGTGAACACATTGGTCATCGCCGCGTAGGCTGTTCCAGCCACTGTGCTGTAGCGACGGGTCGCTGCCTCGTTGGTATTCAAACTCAGCGTCGTCTGCGTCGTCCCCGCTGCCAGCACTCCGCTCGGCGCCCCGCCCGACTCCACCGGCGGTGTCGTGTCTACTGTACTGGCCACCGAGAAGCTGATCGGAAAGTCGCTCGTGTTTGCGTTCCCAGCCACGTCCTGGCAACGAACGTAGTGTGTAGCTCTGCCCGTTCAAGAGTCCCAGTACCAAGGTCGAGTGCATCAGTGCCCCGGTCGTCGTGAACACATTCGTCATCGCTGCGTAACTCGTTCCCGCCACCGTGCTGTAGCGGACAGGTCGCTGCCTCGTTTTGTGTTCAAACTCAGCGTCGTCTGCGTTGTCCCAGCTGCCAGCACCCCGCTCGGCGCCGCGCCCGACTCTACCGGTGGTGTCGTATCTACTGTATTGGCCACCGAGAAGCTGATCGGAAAGTCACTCGTGTTTGGGTTGCCAGCCACGTCCTGGCAACGAACGTAGTATGTGTAGCTCTGTCCGTTTGCCAACCCCGCGACCAACGTCGAGTGGGCCAGCGCCCCGGTTGTCGTGAACACATTCGTCATCGCTGCGTAACTCGTTCCCGCCACTGTGCTGTAGCGACAGGTCGCTGCCTCGTTGAGTATTCAAACTCAGCGTCGTCTGCGTCGTCCCAGCTGCCAGCACCCCGCTCGGCGCCCCGCCCGACTCTACCGGTGGTGTCGTATCCACCGTACTGGCCACCGAGAAGCTGATCGGAAAGTCGCTCGTGTTTGCGTTCCCAGCCACATCCTGGCAACGCACGTAGTATGTGTAGCTCTGTCCGTTCAAGAGTCCCGCTACCAACGTCGAGTGACTGACTCCTCCGGTCGTCGTGAACACATTCGTCATCGCCGCGTAACTCGTTCCGGCCACCGTGCTGTAGCGACACGTCGCCGCCTCGTTCGTGCTTAAACTCAGCGTCGTCTGTGTCGTCCCCGCCGGCAGCGTTCCGCTCGGCGCTCCACCTGACTCTACCGGTGGCGTCGTGTCCGCTACGCTCCCTCCCACCGGCGTGGCCATGTCCTGTTGGATCTCGGCCGCCGTCAGCGCTCGGTTATAGATTCTCAGGTTGTCGATCAACCCCCGGAAAGTACTCTCCACTGTACTCATCTCCACCAACTCGCAGCGGCAATCCGGTCACCTTCAGCGCTCCCGTCTTCGCCTGTGTCGACACCTGCACCCCGTTCAGATACAGCCGCAGCGTCGTCCCGTCGTACGTCCCCGCCACATGCGTCCACTGGTTGGCCGTCAGTCCAGCCGGACTCTGCAGAACCGTGCAGCACACTCCCCGAACGTCGCTCCCACTCCCACGTGATTCGTGTCCGTGTTCGCGTTCAGGAAGTAGGCGTCCGTCTCCTTCTGCAGGATCGCTTTCCAGCCGCTCATCGTGGCCGACGGTCGCACCCACGCCTCGAAGGTCATTCCTGTCGTCAGGTCCAGCGTTGCGCTGTCGGGCACCACCACCACGTTGTTCGTCCCGTTAAAGGAAAGCGCCTGTCCGTCGTGTCCCGTTGTCCACGTCGCCCCATTAATCGCTCCGTTGTTCCCGTTCCCCGAAACATCCGCCAGCACCGTCCCTGCTCCCGCGTCAAAGCTGTATGCGGCCACCAACCCCGGCGGTGGCGCCACCACGTTGCTTACCGAGAAGCTAATTGGAAAGTCACTGGTGTTCGCGTTCCCGGTTACATCCTGACAGCGCACGTAGTATGTGTAGCTCTGTCCGTTTGCCAACCCCGCGACCAACGTCGAGTGCGCCAACGCTCCGGTCGTCGTGAACACATTCGTCATCGCTGCGTAACTCGTTCCCGCCACCACGCTGTAGCGACAGGTCGCTGCCTCGTTGGTATTCAAACTCAGCGTCGTCTGCGTCGTTCCAGCTGCCAGCACCCCGCTCGGCGCCCCGCCCGACTCTACCAGGTGGTGTCGTATCCACTGTACTGGCCACCGAGAAGCTGATCGGAAAGTCACTGGTGTTCGCGTTCCCCACTACGTCCTGGCAGCGCACGTAGTACGTGTAGCTCTGTCCGTTCAAGAGTCCCGCTACCAACGTCCGAGTGACTGACTCCTCCGGTCGTCGTGAACACATTCGTCATCGCCGCGTAACTCGTTCCGGCTACCGTGCTGTAGCGACACGTCGCCGCCTCGTTCGTGCTTAAACTCAGCGTCGTCTGTGTTGTGCCCGCCGGCAGTGTTCCGCTCGGCGCTCCACCTGACTCTACCGGTGGTGTCGTGTCCGCTACGCTCCCTCCCACCGGCGTGGCCATGTCCTGTTGGATCTCGGCCGCCGTTAGCGCTCGGCTATAGATTCTCAGGTTGTCGATCAACCCCGGGAAGAACTCTCCACTGTACTCATCTCCGCCAATTCGCAGCGGCAATCCGGTCACCTTCAGCGCTCCCGTCTTCGCCTGTGTCGACACCTGCACCCCGTTCAGATACAGCCGCAGCGTCGTCCCGTCGTACGTCCCCGCCACATGCGTCCACTGGTTGGCTGTCAGTCCCGCCGGACTCTGCAACACCGTGCAGCACACCCCGCCGAACGTCGCTCCCACTCCCACGTGGTTCGTGTCCGTATTCGCGTTCAGGAAGTAGGCGTCCGTCTCCTTCTGCAGGATCGCTTTCCAGCCGCTCATCGTGGCCGACGGTCGCACCCACGCCTCGAAGGTCATTCCTGTCGTCAGGTCCAGCGTTGCGCTGTCGGGCACCACCACCAGGTTGTTCGTCCCGTTAAAGGAAAGCGCCTGTCCGTCGTGTCCCGTTGTCCACGTCGCCCCATTAATCGCTCCGTTGTTCCCGTTCCCCGGAAACATCCGCCAGCACCCGTCCCTGCTCCCGCGTCAAAGCTGTATGCGGCCACCAATCCCGGCGGTGGCGGCAGCGCCCCCTGCGGTCGTCGCGCTGGCAGTATTTGAGTATCCTCCCAGATTTCCTGCGCCGTCCTCGGCGCGCACCCGACTACAGTAGCTGGTGGAAGGCAGTCGGTCGAGGTCAGGGAGCAGTGGTAAACCCTGAAGTGCCGATCTCGAGAAATCCGTTGCACGAGACACCGGCGCATCGCTCGACGTGGTAGAGAGCAATCACTCCATTATCGGTAGCAGCCGTCCAGGCGAGCGAGATCGCGTTCGCACCGTTTGCCGTAGCGCTTAGACTTCCGGGGGCCGAAGGGTGGAGTCGTGTCGGTATGCAGGGGAACGATCACGCTCGTCGACGCCGAGAGAGCCGCTCGCGTCGGTCGCTGTGGAGCACGATCTCGTACGAGTAAGTCCCAGCTCCGTGCTCCTCGGCAACGAAGCTTCCCGACGAGCCGGTTCCGCCCGCGAAGCGGTGCAAGTGCGCGTGTTGTGGTGGAGGAGAACGGTCCACGAGAGCGCGCTGGGCGGAAGAGGTCCCCTGGTCCGGATCCGTCGCCGATCCTGAATAGTTGACCACATCGCCAGGTTGTACGCCGGGTCCTCCCGCCGCGGGAGTAGCGATCACGGGTACTGGCGGCAGGCTTCCCACGGTGACCAGCACGGTTGTTGAGGAGCTCTGACTCGCGGTGTTGGTAACAGTCAGCCGAGCGCTGAACGTCTTGACGGTACTCGAGACGAAGCTATGCACCGGGTTTGCCTGAGTGGAGGTCTGGCCGTCACCGAAATCCCATTGATAGGTGAGAGGCCGACCCAGGCCGTCGGTGGATCCACTGCCGTTGAAGGTCACCGAGAGCGGCGAATAACCGGACGTTGCGCGCGGCCGGTTGCCTGGGCGACTGGCCCGTTGAAGATCACGCGCTTTATGTTTCCGGAAACGAAGTCGACGAAATACAGCAGGCCGTCCGGGCCGGTTTCCATCGACACGGGCACACCGACGTTCGTCGCAAACTTCAGGTTCTGCGATATGTTCCCCGCTGCGTCAAGCACCAGGCGGCTGATGTAGTTGCCGGTGTAGTCACTGTAGAAGAAGTTGTTCAGGTACTGGGCCGGGTAGACTCCACCAGTATAAAAGCAGCCGCCGACAGCAGCCGAGCCCACTGAGCGATCGTAGGTGTAGATCGGAGCGACGGTCGCGCTTTGCGGCAACTGAGAGCACTGTGCAGGGAACGTGGACTGGTAGTCCGGCTGCGGCAGCGGACCTTCGAAAACAAGGCCATCCGTAGTTCTTTCCGGGCAGGATATGATCCAGCTCCTCCCAGGTGTTCCAGCCAACGTCTCCGAGATAGATGTCACCCAAAATCGGATGGAAGTCGAAGCGGTAGGGGTTGCGCAGTCCATAAGCCCAGACCCGCGATCGGATTGAGTTGGTGCCGTCGTAAAGGGATTGGTCGCTTGCGGCGGCGCAGGGGCAGATCCGTCGGAATTAATGCGCAGTATTTTCCGCGATAAGAATTGAGATCCTGGACTCCCAGAGCGAGAGGGATCCGCGGTGGACCCTGACTCTCCATCGCCGTTGCTCACGAACAACGTTCCGTCGGGTGCGAAGCGCAGAGTGTCCAGTGTGTGAGAGGTGCCGTTCGCGGGGATCGCATCGATCAGGATCACCTGGCTCCCGGCCAGCGACGACGTCGGGGTTCCGCCGGGTTCGCAGTTACGCGAATAAGCCGCGACGTCTTCGGGCCGGGGTCGTTCGGATTGCCGGTCGGTTCGTAAACGAACCCCAGATAGACATAGCCGTTCTCGGTGAAACCGGGATCAAGCGCCAGCCCGATCAAACCGCGATCGTCGAAGGTGTTCCGCCTGAGAGCTGAGGTCGATGAACGGTGTGGAGTGGAGTACCCCGTCGTGGAAGATCTTGACGATCCCGTTCTTTTGCCACAGAAAGATTCGCCCATCAGGAGCGAACCGCAGCCCGACCGCTTGGAAACTGCGGCAGGGTGGTGACGGTCTCCACCGCAAAGCCGGCGTCATTGAAGGTCTGGGCCTCACTGCTCGCCGCGAGAACCAGGGCGATCAGAATTACCAGGACGAATCGCAAGTAAGCTCCTCGAAACGCAACTCTCTTGACGAGTTTGTGATGAGCCAATGAGTTTGGCATTGGCAGAACGAACCAAAGGCTGCACCGCCCAGGTGAGACCTTGACGCTCATCGTCGTTTGTGACGAAATCGACAAATGCAGAATTCATGGTTTCCTTCAGGTCTTGGCTTCGGCAACGAGGGGGCGGTGCTCACCTGCTTACCTAACAATTCAGCGCAGGTATAACGACCGAAATTTGGCTGGGGGATAGATCGACTGAGAGAGGTTGTTTCTCGAAAGCAACTCAGCAGCGTGATTGATCTTGGTGAATTCCAGTCCGGAACGCTCGGCGATGTCGAGTAACGAATGTTGTCCATCAGAGTAATTGAGGACCCACAGCAGGGCATCCTCGAGTCCGGTGTTGTTCGTCCCACCCACTTGCCGGTAAAAGACCTCGGCGGCCCCAATTGCGGTTCGCAATTCGGGTTCAGATTTATGTAGTTGCGGTTGCTCTCCAGGATTTCCACAATTTGTAACAATTTGAAGACTGAGTCACCCAGCGCCGGCGCCGTAACCAGTGTGAGATTGTCGGCGGACGTATGGTATTCGGGATACCTCCCATTTGGCGTCCGCATAAAACACACCCGACCGGCAGGTTGATGCCTGGGGAGCAGTATTGACGCTCATCATATCCATACGGAGTGAAATCCATCACCTCAAAGTCGCGCCCGCTGCTGCGTGTGCACGTGCTCGACCGCACGATCGGATCTCTGCATTACCGCGCCGGCTGCGCTTGTATGTGAACCGGCCTGGATCGCCAAGGCATGAAAGTACCAACCCGTGCTTGATGCGCGGTATAAGCGTTTCGTGCAAGGCGAGCCAGGTGATTGCGCCGACGGTCCCGGTATCCAGATGAACCGATACGAATAAGCGCAGGTCGAGACCATCGAGCAGGCTGGCCAGACGTGCCGCTGCGGCCACCCCGCGACAGATTGTCGTTGCAGAGCGAGGGATGGCAAATGTGAGAAGAGATTAGCACTTCGTCGTCGCTCTCACCCTGGATCGTGAACTCGCCGTAAGGTCAAGCGTCCTGGTCCGAGGTAGTAGTCGATGCAGACCTCGTATTCCTCGTCGCTTCATCTGTTCAAGCTGGCGCTGGCTCAGGCAAAATCCCCACGCTTCCTGGTAATAAGAGGTACGGTACGGGATCCAATCCGGTGTTTCGGGAAGAGTGAACAAGTGCGGCCTCAGTTCAGCCAAAGACATTGTTCGGCGCACCGGGACGCTATAATTCAGCACATGAAGGTTAGTTCGTTCTAAAGTCAATTACACGCTCGCCGGCGCTATTCTTGATGTAGGCGTCGCGGATATTCCACCTCGTTCGGCACGGTCCAGTCGAACACCTGGAGTCCGCTTGGGACCTCATGCAGATCCAACGGAATCGTGCGCTGGAGCAGTTGGCAGGCTCTGTCTCACGCCGTCACCCGTAATGCTTCGACAAATCGGATAGAGCCCTTCCATGATGGCGTAAGCTTTGAGAGCCTTCCCGGTCGGGATTAAGCTCGGACAGCACGTCTCGTGAGCTGTCGGCTTTCAGCTATCGTTGCAGTTGAAACAGGAGTCATCTCAAGAGACCTGGTAACTCAAACCTCGGTCCAGAAGAAACTTTCATCGATTTGACGCGTCCGAATCAGGTACTCGAGCTGTTTCAGTCGGGTGAAAGTCGGTATTGAAATACCTCTTCCGTCATGTCCACTCGCCGGAACAGATCAAGGAGTTGTTGGGCGCCGCGTCGAGCGTCCCAGTGGCATTTGAATCCCGGCAAGTGTTTCCGGATTTTTTCGAATGAGACCCGGTAACTACGGTTGTCAGGGCCGGGACCAGGGTACCAAACGATACCTCGCAGCCCGGGGAATGACCATGCCGCCAACGATCTCGGCGATCTCCTTCACGCGGTAGTTGTGGTCGGTATCACCCACATTGAAGACCTCGTTGACCTGCGCCGATCGCACTTCAAACTGCGATGATCGCCTGGCAGATGTCGAGCCCGTGCGACCAACGGTCGCGCCAGGGCGTTCCGGTCACTGGTCATCGAATCTTTTTCGTGGTCCATGCCAGGCCCGCCAGGTTGTTCAGCACGATATCGAACCTCGTACTCGGCGAGGCTCCGTGTCGTGGCGTTGCGCATGAAGGCTCCGGCGAGAACGAGTCATCAGCCATCGCCTTCAGATCGCGTTCCACCAGGGTCTTGCACCGCCGTAGCTGTTTGGGGATTGACCGAAGACTCCTCGTCAACGAAGTCCTCGCTGGCGACGCCGTACACGCTGCCAGGATGACATGTACACAAACCGCTTGACTCCGGCCCGTTTCGCCAGCTTCGCCAGCCGCACCGAGGCTTGATGGTTGGATCTCGTAGGTGATGTGCGGGGCAAATTGCACCGACGGGATCGTTTGAAAGTTCCGCCATATGGACGACCGCGTCCAGACCCTTCCAGATCTTGCTCCTCAACCAGACGAAGATCTCGCACCAAGGGGTGAGCGGGATACTGGCACCGTCTCGGTAGAGCGCTCGATCGTTATAGAAACCTCGTGTCCAGGCTCACCACATCATGCCCAGTCGCATCAACTCTGGCATGAGCATCGAGCCGAGATATCCATTACATCCCGCGTCACGCAAATCCGCATGGCGTCTTTTACAGACATTTGGTTTTCTGAAGATTGTTTTAACGATTCAGGTAGTGGCAGTGGCGCCGCGCAAACGCTGGTGCACCGCAGATCCGCTTTGCATCCCACTCAGTCCGGGTGTACGAGATACCATGCTTCGAGCTGACGATCGGCCCTCGCGACAAATTCCAGCCCCAGGGTCACAACCATGCTTGCGCGTCACGAACCCAGTCAGGTTCGTTCGAGCACCTAGAGTCCGCCACATAAGGTTCCACTATGTAAGTTCGTGGATAAAGAGCGAGAGATTCAATCCTCATCCGGTACTCAACCACCCCTTCACCACTCCCATTTGAAACCGTAGTGAGAGGACGGGCAAGAGGTCGCCAATGTTCCAGTGTCAGTCAAGAAATTAATTGCGAAAGTCGGATTCTCAATAGCCTCGAAAAAGTCCGCACGCACGATGATGTTGACCGGCTCACCCATCCCGGAAGTGAGTTCGCAAATTGCCCTCGTCATCTCTTCGAAATCGAAGGCCAAGGATACGTGGGCTTCGCCGCTACCCTGGCGAGTGCGGTCTTCAAGGTGCATTTACAACCGCATCCAGCGCCCGCGATCGCACATGATGGTTCACGGCTTCTGAAGTGGGACCGTCGAACGCGACCCCTTCCGGATTCCAGCACTACTCCTCGATTGCAAAATGGCATCGATGCTGGCCTATATCGTGGCTGACGAACAGCACTGTTCGTCCCGCACGGTTTACGTTCTGCATCTTTCCCAAACACTTCTGCCGAAAGCCGGCATCGCCAACGGCCAACACTTCATCGACGATCAGGATTTCAGGCTCAGGTGGGCGGCGACGGAAAACGCCAGGCGTACGTACATCCCGCTCGAGGATAGACCGTTTGACCGGCGTATCTATGAATTTCTCAACCCGGAAAAGGTCGACGATCTCATCAAACTTCCCGCTTGATCTCGCCTTGGTCATGCCGAGGATGGCACCATTGAGAAAATGTTTTCGCGACCTGTTAACTCCGGATGGAATCCCGTCCCGACCTCCAACAAGCTGGCAAATCCGCCCTTTTTGACTTGTACTGTGCCGCTGAGTTGGCGCGGTGACCGCGCGAGAATTTTCAGCAACGTACTCTTACCGGCGCCGTTGCGCCCCGATGATCCCAAGCACCCCGCCCCCGTTTGATCTCGAGGCGAAACGATCACATTCAGGGCCCGAGACGTAGTGTCACTGCCGTTCCCATTCTGGCTGAAGCGCCGTTCCCATTGGTATGCGAGCCAATCCGCGGAAGTGGATCCGGCCCGCTTCTTGCCTTGGCCCACCACCGGCTGACGTCATCCACCAGCCGTCTGCCGCTAATGACGCCGAGGCGGTACTCTTTGGAGAGTTGATCAATACGTATTGCGATGTCAGACATTTGAACGAGAGCTCAATCCTTTGTTAGTTACACACTTGGCTTTCGGTCTGCTGTGTTCATTCGTCAAACCGTATCCCTGAGTGATCTCTCACTTATGCCGTCAACAGCCAACGCGAGTCTTCAAGGTGCGACGGATCCACCGAAGTACCAGGAGCTTCGGCGGGACGCGGTTCCCCAAACCGCCGAAGCCGATGAATTCCCAGGAACGTCCCACATCATCAGCCGGTAGATTGAAGGGTCGCCGGGCCATCTGTCGCCATAGACTGAGAGCCAGGTTTCTGTGCGCAGCCGCGCGATCTCCCGTTGCCATGTAGATCACGCAGCGCCCACCCGCTTCCGTTTGCCAGAATCCCGGTCTTTTTCCAGGTGGTATTTGCACGACCGTTGGGCTTCGGCGGTCTGGCAGCATTGATTGAATCGTAGCGGCGTCCACGATCTCTACGTACGCCCGGCCGTTCTGACTCCAAAGCTGCTACGCCCGAATGCGATCCCAGGCGCCACTGGCGGCAATAGAGCACTCGACCCAGAACCGCTCCTTTCCCATGCGTAGCGCAGCCGATACCACAAAGGGATTCTCGTTATCGAACTCGGGATCAAAGAATCCTGCACCCCGGCCGCGATGCGCCGGTCCGATAACATTATCGTGGCATCGCCAAACACTCGATCCACCCAACGTAATCTCCGAAGGCTTGCACGTAATACTTCCATTCAAACCTCTCTCGTGGTGCAGCCAGGTGATCCACCCTGGAGACATGAACCCATAAGCCGAACCCACAAACGTGCATTCAGGATGCGTGGCGAGGAATTCCATCTGGATTCGCAACCCGTCAGGATGACAAAGATCATCCGAATCCCATCCGAGCAATCCATCGACCACGCGCGCTTCCTCGTAGCCGCGGACGAGCGTTCTGATGAAACCCGTGTGCGGTGCCAATACGTAACGAAAGCGTGGGTCCTTCACGCTCGCCAGCAGCTCTGGCGTGCGGTCCGTGGATCCATCATCGATCGCGATGAATTCAAAGTCGCCGGCTGGGTTTGATTAAGAATGCTGGTCACCGCCTGGAGTGACGAATCGCTCCTGGTTGTGGCTACCGGCTTTGTCACCACCGAGACTAGGGAGCGCCTTTTTTGACTCTGCGGACATCGTGTTGACTGCAAAAGCAAGCTGTTTATACTTAGACCTTCGATCGACCGAAATCTTCACAAACAAATATTCATAGCATTGTCCTTTTGCTTTCCCAATAGACCGCCGCCGGTACCACTTCCAGCAGGGTTCGCCAGGGAAACACTCCGAATCGAGGGGCGGCTTCAGGCTCGCCAGGACAACTGAGCCGAAAACAAAATCTGAGAGACTAATGAGCCCTCGCTGATAGGCCCGACGCCAAGCTCCGATCCCACAGGTTGAAACCATGATCCCAGATTGAGTCGCACGACAATGAGGAATACCAATCCCACCGGTGCCTGCTGTCGTGCTGACATTCATGTTTCCCGTAAAACTTCAGTTCTGTCGCTTACCTTCCGGAACAAAGAAATGGCAGCGTTGAGATGTGTTGGGTCGTGCCGTTGACGGGAGCTGGTTCGCTCCGTCGAAGTGTATTCTTGTCTCGGGAAGTGATAATCGCAGAAGTTGACCGTCTCTGTAAGTCAGGCCCTGATATATATCCTGCCCTACGACGGCGACGTCGCGGTGGGTCAGCGAGGGCAAGCAGCGCCGCGCGAGCTTCGACGTCGTCCTGCCTCGCACGGAGACCGCGCGCCGTCTGCGCACCGCCTGGACGCCGACGGCGACTGGATGGAGCCAGTCCTGCGCGACGCCAGCGCGCGCCTGTCCGGTGCGCGCCGCGGAAACGCCGACGCAGCAGGCTGATCGTGGCCATCGACAAGCACGCCGGCGCCATCGCGCCGCCCGGCTGGAGGGCCTGGCCGAGGAGCGCCCCGGATCGTCACCAGCGACAGGCCGGACTTCCAGCGCGCGCATCGCCGCCTTCGCCGCCGGGACGCGGCGCTGGCTGGTTTCGGTGCTGATGGTCTCCGAGGGCGTCGACATCCGCGCCTGCGGGTCGGCGTCACCACGGCGGCGCGCACCAGCTGTTCTTCCGCCAGGTCGTCGGCCGCTTCATCCGCCGCACGCCGGCGCCCGAGCGCCAGATGAGCTTCCTGCTGCTCGCCGCCGACCCCAGCTCACCGCGCTCGCCGCGCGGGTGGAGGGGGCGCAACCACGCTCTGGACCTCGCCCGTGAGGTGGTCGACGAGGAGGAGGAGGACAGAGCGCGACGGAAGCGCCGCGCTTGCCCCGGCCGACGGGGCTGACCTTCAACCAGCGCTCAGCTCCAGCGCCATCGCCGGCGACGCGATCCTCACCGAGACCATGCAGCTCTTCGCCACCGAGCCGGCGCCCAGCGCGGCGATGCGAGGCCTTCGCGGTCGCAGCCTCGGCCTCCGCGGTGGCGCCGATCGAGCCGACGTTCGCCAGCCGCGAGCGCCTGGCGCGAGGAGCGTGCGGGGCTGGTGGCCCGCGTCACGCCCGGCTCACGGGTAGGGGAACACCGCCAGATCCCACGCGCGCATCAACAAGACGAGGCGGGGCGCCGTGCGATCGCGCACCACCCGCGAGCAGCTGGGCGGCGGGGCAACGACCGCCTTTCTCGCGCCGTGAGCTCAGCCCGACGTTCTGACGAACCGCGCGATGGCGGCGTCGTCGGTGTAGCCACCGCCGCCACAGCCCGGTGGCCACCGGGTCCCTCGCGCCCGGCGAGGCGGTGATGCGCCGCGCGCCACGCGCTCGCGCAGGCGCTGCTCGCCGGCCGCCACGAGCGCCACCCAGGCGATCCCGGCGCAGCGGTGGAAGGGCGCAGCACCGCCGGAGCGGTACATGTTCCCCGCCAGCCGTCCCAGGCGGCGACCAGAATCCCGACCACCCGCGCCGCTGCCGCGTCCTCGGCGACCAGCGGCCCGCCGTGCTCGACCGCGCCGCGGACGGCGGCCGAGTCGTCAGGCGTGCTGGCCGCGGCGCTGCGCGCGGCCGCCAGACGGCCAGCACCGCGTCGGCGTCCGTCGGCGCGCGCCCGGCGCGGATGGTCACGGGCCACCAGCAGCCGGTAGCCGGGTCAGGCTCGGGCAGGTCGCGGTGCTCGCCGTAGCGCGCGTCCCACTCGCCGCTGCGCGAGTCGTCCTCAGCCGGCGCATGGGCCCGCTCGACCGTCGCGGCGTCGAGCTTTGCAGACACCGACATGCCGGCGCGCACGACCGGGTCAGTACCGCTCAGGGCGGAGCGTAGAACGCGCCGGCCATGCCGTCGCAACGCAGTCGCGCGGCACTGCCAGGCGCGCGCACCTCCGCGCCGCCCAGCGCGTCGGCCAGCGCGCCCAGCGGCGGGGTCACGCGCCCGCTCGATGTCGATGAACTCCGGCAGGTAATCGCGCATCAGCCACACAGCCAGTCCAGCTCGTCGCAGTCAAGCCCACACGACGACGCGCCCGCGCGACACCCACCGCAGCTCGGCCACGCCGACCCGCCAGTCGCTCCAGTGTTGGTGGATAAAAATCCTGTAGCGCCATCGCAGCGTCGACCGGAATCGCATCAGCCAGCGGCGGTCGCTCGGCGCTCGCCCGGATCACGGGCGCGGCGTCAGGCCCGCGCTTCAGGCGATCCATGGTCCGACGGCTCGACGGCCAGCACCAGCAGTCCGCGCGGCTCGTAGTGAAAGCGTCCCACAGCGCCCACGTTGACCACCGTCCGGGCGTCGCCCAGCGCGGCGTGGATCGCCGCGGCGATCCGCCAGGTCCTCTCGCGCGTGGCCGATGTCACGTGCGGCCGATCCTGTCGTAGGCGACGTCAAGCACGCAGCATGCCACGCTCCTGCCATGTCGATTACACCGTCAAGCGCATCGATGACATGGCCGCCTTCAGGGCGGCTTCAAGCTCACGCGCGCCAGCTCGGCAGCTGACCGCGTTCGGCATGGGTCTCGACTTCCACGCCGAACTTGTCAGGGCTATCCCGAGCACGACCACGCGGAACGGGCCAGGAGGAGGTCTACGTCCGCTTTCTTCGGCTCGGGACGATGACCGTCGACGGCGGAACGCCGTCTCAGCTGGCGTCGTCGTGCGCGTCGGGCCCGGCGCTATAACGCTGCCTGGGTCACCGGCTCGGACGGCCTGCGGCTGCTCGCGCTCGGCGGCGTGCCGGGGGCGGCCTGCACGATCAACCCCGCAAACGGAGTTGAGCGCGGCCGGCTGAACGTAGACGAATAGACGATCCTGAGCGGCCTGCCCGTGCGTATCGCCGGTTCCTACCGCCGACCCTCTTCACGGATGAAGAGAGGAGACGCATGAAGCGGCAGCACTGGCTGCGCTAACCGCGGCCATCGTTCTGGCCTGCGCAGGTAGCGCCAACGCCGCAACGTCGTTCTCTAACGGTTTCGAGACGGACACCAACGGGCAGTTAACGGGGACGACGTCACGATCAACCGCCAGCCCTCGGGGGATGCCGCCGGCAGCGGATATGCCGCCATCCGTCAAAGACGGGCAACTTCCACGCCCGGCTGAACGTGACCCCGAGCGGATCACCCGACAACTGCCTCACGGACCTCAGTCCGCCGCTCTGCGACAGCCCGTTCACCCAGTGGGGCGGCTGAGTCGGTCTTCCCGCGGGGGCTACAAGTTAAGCTGACCATCTACCTCGACACCGCCTGGGCGGCGACGCTCGGATTACCGGTTCGACTGGGACTCCGGCAGTCAACAACAGTAGCAGGCTTCCTGCGACTTCGCCTTCAACGTCAGCACGGACCCCAGCGGCGCGCCGTCGTTCAACATCGCCTCAGGTACCAACGTGTTCCATCAGGCGCCAACCCGAACTTCTCGGCACACCAGACGATCACGGCGACCGGCTGGTACGTTCCGGCACGTTCACGGACGGAGGCGACGGCAACCTCCGCGTCGAGTTCAGGTTCTGAACTCGGCCGGCACCGACGCCATCGCACCGCGGACGATCATCCTTGAACCCGATGTCGACCGCGTCGGCGGGCACCAGTACGGCTACCTGCCGAACGGATAACGACCTTGCCGTGGACGACGGCGCCAGGCCTCGCTCGCGACGCGCACCGACGAAGCGACAGGTCCGCGACAGAGATCGACGCGGCCATCACAGCCGCGACCAGGCACGTGGCAGAAGCTCAAGCCGCAGAAATCAGAGCTGACGGAGTCCGCTCAAGCCCGCTATGGAGTCGACGACGAGCGCCTCAACTTTACATGGGCGGCTACAAGGTGTTCGAGGAAGGAGAAGGACGCGGTCCGGCAGAAGCTCCTGACGCTGCGCAACGACTCAGAACACCGTCCCCGACGCCACCCTGCAAGGCTGGATCGACCGCCTCGTGGCGGACGACCGCAACTCGCGCAGACCGCGATTGACGACCCACGCCGGCGGCAACGCCTGGGAGCAAGCTCGCGGCGGCCAACGCCGAGATGAGCAAGGGCGACGCCGAGGCGGGGAACGACCACCCCGACAGGGCCATCGACAACCACTACGAGAACGCCTGGAAGAACGATCAAGGCGTAAGCAGGCAGAACGCCTGAGGGCCCGCCGGATCGGGCCCTCGTGTTAACTGCCTGAGATCGGATCTAGTGGATCACGCGCGAGCGGCTCGACCGGACGGATCCCGCCGGCTCGTGCTCGAGCTGCGGCAGCCAGCTCGAGCCAGCTGCGGCAGGTACCAGTTCCAGTCGCCGAGCAGCTTCATCGTCGCGGGCAGCAGCACCGCGCGGACGATCGTCGCGTCGATCAGCACCGCGACCGCGAGGCCGATGCCCATCTGCTTGCATGTCGAGCATCGGCGAGCGTCGCGAAGATCGCGAACACGCCGACCATCACGACCGCCGCGCTCGTGACGACGCCGGCCGTGCGTCTTGATCCCGTGCGCGACCGCGTCGTCGGTCGCTCATGCCGCGGTCGAACGCCTCGCGGATCCGGCTGAGGATGAACACGTGGTAGTCCATCGACAGCCCGAACAGGATCACGAACAGGAACAGCGGCAGCCACGACGGCGATCGCCGCCGTTGGACTGGAAGCCGAGCAGGCTCTCGCCGTAGCCGTCCTGGAAGACCAGCACGAGCACGCCGTAGGCGGCGCCGACGGAGAGCAGGTTCAGCACGATCGCCTTGATCGGGATCACGATCGAGCGGAACGTGACCAGCAGCAGCAGGAACGCGAGCCGACAGCACGAACGCGAACACGTAGGGGAGCGTGACCGATCATCGGCGTCGTTGAAGTCGCTGGTGCGGCGGCCGTCACGCCGGTCACGTCGCGCCTCGCACGCCGCGACGCTGCGCCGACGGTGTTCGGGACCATGTCGCTCGCGCAGGGCGTCAGACCGCGTCGTTCGACAGGTCGTCGGTGCCGCTCGCCGGCGAGTCGGGAGCGTCGACGATGGCGACCGTGCTTGTCGGGGCTCGTCTCGACGTTCGATCGGCGCCTCGAACGAGCCGGACGCGGCGGCGGCCTCTGACTCGAGAGCCTCGATGCGCCGACTCGACCTGCGGCGAGGTCACGTCGTCCGCCTTCGACGACGACCATCGGCCGCTGCCCACTCGCCGGGAAGGCGGCCTGCGATGCGGTCGTAGGTCTGCTCGACCGTCAGGTCGACTTGTGGCACGTGTCGGCGCGCCGGGACGTCTGCGATTGCGAGCACCGGGACCGTCAGCGCGACGAGCACGCCGGCGCGCGAGCACGGCCGAGACGCAGCGGACGGCGGAGGACGCGGTCGAGGACGCGGGACCAGATGCCCACGCCGCCGCGGTTCCGCGCAGCCGGCCGACGAACGGCACGCCGGCCCTTGCTCGACCCGGTCGCCGAGCTTCGAGAGCATGCGCCGGCAGGACGGTGAGCGAGCCGACCATCGGCGACCGCGACGACCATGATCGTGCCGGTGCGCGAACGAGGCGAAGTTCGAGTCGCCGCCGAGGTACATGCCGGCTTCATCGCGAGCATCACCGTCAGGCCGGAGATGAGCACCGCGCGCCCGGACGTCGCCGCTGCCGTCAGCCAGCGGCCTCGTCGGTGCGACCCGCGGCCGCGCTCCTCGCGCTCGCGGCGCATGTAGAACATCGAGTAGTCGACGCCCACCGCCATGCCGATCAGCAGGATCACCGGACTGCGTCGTCGCTCGGTGCGACGCAGCGTGGCTGACCGACCGAGCAGGCCGGATCGCCGCCAAGCACGCCCGAGGATCGCGGAGCAGCGACCGGCAGCCCGGCGGCCACGAGCGCGCCGAACGCGAGGATGAGGATCGGCCAGCGTGGGACGCGGCGAGCGAAGGCGAACTCGGCCCTGCTGGAAGTCCTCCGCGAAGCGCTGCTCGTCCGAGCGCCTTGCCGGCGCTGCCGTCGCCGAACTTTCCTCGACACAGCTCAGAGATCCCAGCTGCGCGTCAGGTTAACGGCGAAGCCACAGACCTCGTGCTTCGCCGAAGGGCTCCAGCGGGCCATGCTAAACGCCACGTTGGCATCTCATCTGGCGTTACCGGCACCATTTCATATGCCTGACATGGACAAAACGACTTACCGAGATCCTTCCTTCCGACCGATCATTCAGCTCGGTATGCACTGATCGGTGGCGTCATTTCTCGATATTCCTATGCGCCGTGGCGTGGACGAGCGCTATTCGGCCTCGCCGTGCTCGGCGACCGTCATGTACGCATGTCGCGTCGTGACCCGACGACAGATGTTCTCTTCGCCACCCGGCGCGGTCGTGGGTCGTCGCCGCGACCGTAATCGGCTCGGTCACCGTCGCTGCAGCTATAACAGCTGGGCGACCGCGTGAAGGGCCGGAGTACCGTTCGTGCGCCGCCGACAGGAGACATCTGGGCCGCGATCGACTGGCTACGCCAGTGCTATTCACGCCACCTGCGATACGCCGCGTGCTCCACCGCACCGCGACGCCCGGCGAATTGCCAGCCAGCTATAACGATCGTACGACACGAAGGCATTTGGCACGACCCGCCGGCTGGAGTAGTCCAGACGACGCGAACCATCGCCGGTCGTCGATCGAGACCTCACGACCGCGCTGTTTGAAGCCGCCCGATGGCGCTGACCAGCCGCTCGCTTCCGGCTTTGATCATGTCGATCCCCAACCAGAACCGACGCGACGCGTCAGATGAGACCCTGCCCAACGCGCGTTAGTCCCGCTGAGGCGTCAGGCGTGAAGAACGGCGTGACGACATTGACGTCGAAGGACTCGGCGACCTGCTGTCCCGCGCGCCTGTCTCTTTGTCGTGAGTCTGCTGCTGCCGTGACGGCGATCGCTGATCCGTCAACGATAAACAGACCTGCTTCAGCGCTGAGCGCCTGCGGCGTGCTCGTCTGGATGTCTTCGAGCACCTGAAGAACGTTAATCGGATTTCCCAGAGCTGGCGACGTCGCCGTGGCTTTTGCCGTATTCCTGTTCGTGATGAAGCGTCGTTCAAATCGTTCGGCCCGATCCTGTGGATAGCGCCGACGACGCTGATTCAACGCGCCGGCAAACGATGGGTTCTCTCGATCTTCGCGACTATCGATTCAACCGAGGATTCAAGCGGGTGGGCGTCGACAATCGTCGGCACGCGCTTCAGCCGTCCTGGTAGCCAACATGAAGCTGGAACAGGCAACTGGGCTAACGCCGAAGGTCGAGCGCGAGCCAGCGAGGATCCGTCGGCGGTACTCAGGCGGCTGACACGCGAGGTACCGTTGGCGGAGTATTCACGGCTAACACACCTTGGTCGCGTTCTTCCAGGCGTTGTAGTCGATGGCTTCGAGAGATTGGTCGACCACCCTCGGCGTCGCCGCTCTGGCCTGCGAGCTGTTGCCCGCCGGCGTGTCGTCAATCGCGATCTGGCGTCGTCCACGAGACGTGGGTGTCGGGAACAGTATTCTTGGAGTCGTTGCGCAGCATCGAACTCGCCGATCCGAACGCCTTGTGGCCACCCATGAATAGCGTCGTCGAACATTAATGACACCGAGTCAGTGACTTCCGTCGAACGTTGCACCAGTTCTTCTCTGATACTGTTTCGCGGTGGCGCATCGTCTAAGATAACGGATTAATCTCATTGCATCGCGGCTCAGTCACGGCAGATCGTTGATCGTTCGGCTTTGAGCAACCGTGCCGATGCAATCATTCGCGACCTCGATCGCTCGCGGTGCGATGGCGTGGTCCGGCAGTTCAGAGACACCTGGAGCTCGACGTGAGTCTCCGTCCGTGAACACCCGGAACACCAGCCGGTGCCGTGATCGCCAATTGTGCCAGCCGGGATTGGCACGAGCTGAAGTACTGAACGACGCAATCGCGCTGATCGCCGAGTCCCAGTCGAACCAGCAATCAGTGCGTCTGCGCAGGCGGTGTCGGGTGAATCAAACCGCTCAGCGGCAGAAGGTCGCCCGCTGTGAACGGGCCATCTGGGAAGCGAGGACTGCGTCCGTGCTGGCGACGATGTCAGGTGATCCTTCGAAGTCGGCAGGCGTCGACCGTCGAACGACGGGATGGCGACGACTCGCTGCAGCATATCCCCAGGGTTAGCGACTGACGTCATCCCCGTTAACTGCCCGCGTTGATGTCGATCTCGAACTCGTTAGATTGCGGCACGTTATTCTACGCGCTGAATAAATGTGCGCGTATATAAACTCATTGCTCTCCTAAATCCGTGAAGAGTCGGCAGTAAATTTCCGGCGACTGGCACGAACGCATCTGTTAATGATAAATAATCCCGTTGCGGGGCGATCGTGGGCACCATACGCTTTCCGCCGGCGCGGTAGCCTGGTAGAACCAGGCGGCTGCGCGCGTTCCTGCGTTCTCGCGATCGACGATCGTAATCAGCCGGCAGCGGGACGTAGACCTCCTCCTGGCCATCTCCGATGAATAAACTATCAGCCCTCCTGACACGGCGAGTCGAGAACACTGCATGCCAGACGCCCGGTCACGCATGCTCAGCGCGCGCAGCCGCCCTGGGAAGCGACCATGTCATCGACAAGGTGTAATCGTTTAACATAGGATATTGATTTTGCGTACGGCCGCGCGCGGGGGAAAAGTTCCATGACCGCGATCCGCGCCGCCCCGGACAGTGACTCAGCGTGGGCGCCGGGACTCATTACACTACGAGACCGCGCGACCGGCCGTCGAGTCGGAGGTGATCGCCCAGCGCGGATTGCCGCGCCCGTGACGGCGACTGCTGCTGCGGCATATGGCGCGCGGCAGTCCTGGGCGACTGGCAGACGGCGTGAGCCAGCGCCCAGGCGCATAAATTTCGACTCTGCGACAACTGATGCGCGATTACTGCCGGGATTCATCGACATCGAGCGGGCGCGAACTGCATGACTCGCGCGCTGCGCCCGCCCCGACACCTCGACCGATCGTCACATGTCGGTGTGTTCGCAAAAACTCGACGCGCGACGGTCAATGCACCGACGGGCGACCTGCGCGGCGGCAGTGAACGCGCGCCCCCACGGCAACGCCCGCGACCTACCGAGCAGCTGCTAACAAACTCGTGACGCCATCCGCGCCGGAGCGCGCCGACGACGCCGACGCAGTAACCCTAACCGACGCAGCCGCGCCGCAACGCCGGTGCTTTACGCCCGACGATCGGCCGCCGTCCACAACGGTGACAGCTGCTGTCGCCGGAGAGCGGCCCCGGCGCGATGGTATCAGTTCTGGTCACCGCGGAAGTTATCGCCGCCGTGGCGGTGCGCCCATCTACCACCGCGATCACCCGTCGACGGCCGGCAACATGGCTGCGACGCATCACCTCTCGTCGACGCATGGCGAACCGATGACCACCGGAACAATGACGAGCGATGAAGTGACACCGTATCGCATTCGTGGGCATCAGCTGGCCTCTCGTGCCCCGCTCCAACTGGCAGTGTGCGACCGACGCCCCGCTCGCCTTGTTGTGCGATGGGCCTCGCCGTGAGCCGGGCCGGCTCGCGCAGGCGGCGCGGCAACGAACGATCATCGACGCCGCGAGGCAGATCGGTATTTGAAGATACATCGCCGCGCTGGTACCAGCTCGGCAATAACGGCGATGGCGCTGGGCTGAGCGCGGCGAGCTCGTCGACGCGCGACACTCATAAAATCTCTATCCGCGCCACCATCGCGAGGCGGAGATCCATATCTCGCCTCCGCCGCGCGGCAACGTGTCGGCGACGAGCGGGCATCACAGTGCTCGGGCGCAGCCTGGCTGGTAACTCGGTATCGTGGCACGCAGACGCCGACCACGGAAGCGCGGATATCGACGCCCTCGTTCATCGGCACCGAATATTAGCGCCGTCCCGCACGGCAAATGCGGCATCCATCCGTCGCGTACATCGCTCCCGGCGAACACCGATACCAGGCGACGTGGCATGGCCACGATCAGCCGGCGTCAGCGTGCTTACGGCGCGCACCTCAGACGAGCGCACTCGGCATCGCGTTCCTCACCCATCCAGATGCTTCGTCGGCCGCGCGCGTCTCCTGCGAACAGAGGCGTACATCGGAGAAACTCGCGCGGCGCTCTTCGCCATGGGGCCTGACTCGGCACCGTCCCGACGGATCAGGCTCAGCTCCCCGTCAGCGGCACAACGCAACGCTGCCGATGTTCCGGAAGGTAAACGACGAACTTCTTTACGAAACGTCGGCCAGCAGGTAGTGGATGGTATTCCTCATTGTCATGCGACTCCGAACCAGGATCATGAATTTCAGCGCAATCAACGAGAAACAAATCTCTCGGAATTTATTTTCAGCTCAGTTCTGGCGATACCCCTCATTCAATTTCTGGCGAATACCGAAGTAATGCCGGCGGCGAGATTCATTAGAATGGGGGTACAATGCTACTGAATCTATTTGTTATGCAGTGATCGTCTGAAATCTGACGCTCTCTAAGCAGCTTGCTGATGTCGATCAAAGCGTGGTGATGCCGGTACTTCAGGAGCGATTCGTCTGAAACGTGTCAAACCTTCAGCGACGAATTCATCGCGATCGTCCGCAGACCGCACGCCAGGCGGCGTGAAGGAATTTCCACGCTTTCGTATAATGAACGCACGGGCTCAATGAAGTGCATGTCGATGGATGGATTCGGATGATCTTCCGCGACGGTGCCGAATCCAGATGAATGCCGCACATCTGCGGTGTCAGGTGATCACTGGCACCGAAGGCTGAATGATACGTGATTGTCGAGTGCGTAGTGAACAGTGTTCAACGTGCCGATATCTTACGACCCGGCGCGGCCGAAGGTAGTTCTGAGATCAGTTCGTAACAGCATTGCAATGAAATATCGGCTTCGCCGCACGACGAACGCGATACAGATAAATCTGTACCAGTGGCGCCGCAAGTCATTCGCGTAGCGCAACGAACAGCCGGGTGACATGCGAGATCGAACGCCGCTGCGGTTGTCTGCTGCCGGGCTGCCGAGCCAAACGCCGCCGAAAGACCGGGATTCGCAGGCAACGTCTGCATGAAGGGAGGATCGCGCGGTAAACAATACTCAGTCTGGCGACAATCGGCGATCTCAATCTACCCGGCTGATGATAATGGTTATTCGCAAAGAATTCATCGGCTTCGCGTTTCCGCGTCTATTTCCATCCGTCTTAGCGACTCTGGACGCATAGATAATCGCTCGGGGATTACTGGTTTGACGAATGAACACAGACCAGCAAATCTGTAACTAACAAGGATTGAGTTCTCGTTCAAATATAAATCATAAATATGATAACTTTCTCGAAACGCGGCGACGGTGGATGATCAGCCAGTGATGAGCCAGGACAAACAGTGGTCAAGCTCGCGTAATAAGGCACGGGCCGGCGTGACCATCTGGAAATACAGATGATGTTTCGCTTCGGAGATCAAACAGGGCGAGGTGCGGATCATCGGCGAGCCGAAATAAATACGTTGCTGAAAATTCTCGCCGAGTCTGCCAGCGGCATTACGAAGCATTCTCAATGGTGCTGTCCTCGGCGTGAACCAGGCGAGATCAAGGAGTTTGATAGCGGAGATTGAAGAATTCATGGGATCATCAGCGGATCGCCTGGCGTTCTCGCCGCCCCGCCTGGAGCCTGAAATCGTCGTCGATGAGTGTTGACCGACTGGCTCTCCGCTTTCGCTGAAAGATGCAGAACAGCAAACCGCCAGGTGGCACAGTGCTGTTCGTCAGCCACGTGATGGCCAGCATCTGCCATTTGCAATCGAGTATGCGATCAGGCATTGACGATCCCACTTCAGCCATGGGCGCTAGACCTCTGGTGTAATGACCTTGAGGCACGCCTCGAAACCCGCCTGGCCTTCGATTTGAGATGACGAGGAGCTGCGAACTCACTTCGAATTAAGTGAAACCAATCAGCATCATTGTGCGTGCCAATAATTTATAACTCTTGACTGACACTGGGTGGCGACTCTTGCCTGTCCTCTCACTACCGGTTTCCAAAAGTGGTAACAGTGAGATATGCATCTTATGCGGGCCCATGAGTGGAGCCTTGTGTGGCGGACTCAGACAGACCTTGACTTTGCGTAACAATTTGTGAGCCTGAGGCCCGAGGAGGCCGTCATGCTCGAGCATGGCCTTCTCGTTTGTCTGCTTGTCTCGATGCGCCCAGCTGATTTGCACCAAGCCACTGCTAGATCATTAAAACAATCTTCAGAAAACCAATATCTGCAAAGACATACCTTGACAGTAATATCTCAATTAGCCAAAACTGCCAGAGTTGTGCGACACGTGAGGCACTGTGGTGGCCTGGGCACAGGTTTTTCACCTCAGGCTCTGCAGTGCAGGTAGCCAGTATCCCCTCACCTTGGTGCGAGATCGTCTGGTTGAGAGGAGTGAGATGGCGGAACGATCCATCAGTACGCCTGCACATCTGCAGGATCAACCATCAGCCTCGGTGCGTGGCTGGCGAGGCTGGGCCCAGGTTTGTGTGTCATCCTGCAGCATTATGCCTGGCGACCGCCATTCGTTGACGAGTCTTCGTCCATCACAAACGGCCTGCGGCAATGCAGAGACGTGGAGACGATTTTCCTGAAGGCGATGGCTATCGTTCTCGCCGACTATGCGCAACGCTACGAGGCCTCGCCAGTGAGGTTCGATAATCGTGAACAACCTGGCGGAATGGCATGAACGAAGATTGCGATGATGACAGTGCGCGGCTCGACATCTGCCGGGCGATCATCGCGGTTTTATCGAAAACGGTGCCAGCGGGTCTTCAATGTGGTATTGCCATTCGCGTGAGAAATCGCCGGATCGTTATTCAGGCTGCAGTATCGTTTGTGCTCTGAATCCCGGCCTGACAGCCGTAGTTACCGGGTCTCATTCGAAGATCAGGCACGCCGGGATTCAAAAATGCCGCTGCTTCTTGTAGTATGATGTTCCGGCGCAGTGTTTAGCCAGACGAGAAATTTCAGCCGGACTCACTGCTGGTAATCATTTGAGACTCAAATGGTAACTGGATGAAGGTTAATTCTGATGACTCATTTCAGCAACGACTGAAATGTTATTAACTATCCACTCCCGACCCCGGGAAGGCAAAAACATGGAAGAATATCAGTATCAGCTAGGCTGACGGCATGGTGGAAACCTACAACTAGCAGCGCGCATTCGTTGGATCTGCATGGTCTGAAGCAGACTCCAATTCGTTTGAACCGTGCCGAACGAATGGTGACGCCTACATCAGGCGTGTATTCTGGCTTTAGGACGAATGGCCTTCGTAATACTGAATTACTGGCGTCCCGGTGGCATAACATCCAGCTGGGCTGAGGCCTGCTGTGCCTGTTGATCCGCCGCCGTACTGTATTACCGGGAAGCGTGGGGATTTGCCTGGAGCCAGCGCCGAAGCGGGCAGGTGGACGAGGGCGCGAGTGCCATCCTCTCGGACCAGAACGGCAGTTCAGATCCAGAGTGAGCGGCGACGAGAAATGCTAATCTCTTCTCGCATTGCCATCCTATAAATCTACGGCTGTCTGTTGTGTCCGGGGCACCTGCTTCTCGACTGCGCTGTCTTATCGGATCTGACTGGCTCGCCTTGCGCATATGCATCAGGTTAATTTCATCGCGTAGCCCGAACGGTTCTGGCACGGCCGGCACGGCTATTCGATCGTGCGGTCGGCCATACCACAGCAGCAATGAAAGTGATATTTCGCCGTGAGCGTCGTACTATCCCAGTGCACCGGTCAGTATTCTCGCCGGGACGCCAGTGAGGAGGCATCCCGAGCCGTCATAGTTTGCCCTGGTTGGCGCCGGCTAGGTGATCAGTCTTCAAGTATTACAGATCGGTAGCTGCAGCCGTCTGAGGCGGGCCTGAACTGCGAACCAGTCTGCGGCGAGTGGGGCAGTGGCGCGGGCTCGGAATCGCCCTGCTGTGGTCTCATTATACGAGTAGTTTAATCGTATCGGTATCGCCAGACTGGGAGATCAATCACCTTTATTGCTTTCAGTAACACCACTTCTCGATCGTCTATCCCCGGCAGAGCGTCGTTGCCCACTAAGCTGTTTATTAGGTAAGCTGAGGTGAGCACGCCTCGTTGCCGAAACGAAGATTTGAAACCGTAATTCTGCGTTTGACACAAGTCTGAAACGGCTGATGAGCGACGGGCATTTGGCTATTCGGTCGTAATCGCCAGGCTCGGCTCATCACCGTCGATCAGAAAATTGCGACCCTGCACGATCGTCCTGTGTAGTCGCCTGGTTCTCGCGGCGGCCAGACGACGCCGGCTTTGATGGTGTCACCGCCTGCCCCGCATTTCAGCGGTCGGGCGGTGATGGGCAGTCTTCTGTGGCAGAACCGGATCGTCTTCCCGCGGCGGAACGCCTTCCGCTCCGCGCCGTTACTAAATGCCGGAGTAATTTACCTTCGACGATCGCCGGTTTGATCAGGCTGGCGCTTGATCTGACTGCCGAGAACTGCTATGTCGGGGTTCGTTTACCGGCCGACCGGTATCCGACCCGGCCCGGGCGCGTGCGGCCCCATTGTGGCTGAACCCGGCAGGCACCGTCGCTAACGACGGAAACGATCGATCGATGCGTCCCCGCGGGCGGCACCTCGCGCTGTGCGCTTCGCCCCGACGGATTCGTGAGCAACGTAAAGGGCGGATCGCAGCAGGAAGTCAGGATCTCAATTCTTATCGCTGAAATTTTGCGTGAGATTCCGACGGATCTACCCCTGCGCCTGCAAGCGGCCAATCCCGCGACAACCTTCCAATCAGATCGCCAGGTCTGTTTGCTTGGCCCCTTCATTTCCGTCCGATTTAGTGACATCTCTCGGAGACGTTGGCTGGAGCGTGGATCATATCCTGCCCGGGCGGCCTGCGGATGGCTGTTTCGAGGGTCACTGCCGGTCCGCGTTCCCGCGGTGCTCTCGGTGCGAGCGCGACCGTCGCTCCGATCTACGATCATCGGTGGGCTCGGCGCGGCGTGCCTGAACGTACCGGCAACCAGCAACCTGTGCCCGACAGCGAAATAATCGCAGGGCCTGGTTGCGACGAGAACGATCGACGATATAATCGATGGGCCGGACCTTCTTTCGTCGACTTCCAGAAACAAGCGCGTAACGAATTTGATCGCCCGAACGGCCGCAACATCGGTATTCTGCAGCTCTCGGTGACCTTCGGCGACGTCCGCGACGGCCTGGTCGGCACTCTCGCCTCATGGACATTGACGGCGATTCCATCGGGCAGAGTACTCCCAGCCTGAATGCGAAATTACTCCTCGAGACTTCGGCCACTTCGGCCACGACGGCGCGCAGTCAAGCTCCTCGGCAACCGTGCTGTCCACTGTGGAAACCGCCAGTACCCGTGACCTTCCGCGGCAGGGCGGCGTATTACTAACCTGGCGATAATAACCATCGGCGAGTTGAACCGGGACAACTTCACTTGGCGCGCTTATAAAGTTGTATTACTCTCCGCAGCACCACGCTGCCGTGGGCGGGGTGCTCGTCCGGAAACTTCGTTATGAAGAGCGCGAGCTGTTGGGCCTCGTGCGGATCGTTAACAACGTACCGACGACTCATAGCGTCGGCTTGGAAATCTGCGCCTGCGGCAAACATTGCGAACGATCTCGTGCCATTAATGAGTGATTGCTGCCGTCATTTGCGCCAGTCGTGCGGCGAAGATTCTTTCTCGGGTAGCATCAGCGCCGCGTTCACGATCCGGACTCCGCCGGCTGCCTCGATACGCGCCAGGGCGGCGGTCAATACTGCCGGCGCGTGCGATAATTGCCTGCCAGCGTCACAACGACGCAGGTAAAGGTTTGATAGCGGCCACGATCGCAACGGAGCGATGAAATGGGGCGACGACAACGAGCGGACAGAGCTTTCAGCGCAACTGTGTGCCCGACGGCGCAATGGAACTGACGACAGGAATACCTTCGGCGACCCGTGAAGCAGCGATCCTGCGGGAAGGACGCCTCTGGACGCGGGCGTCTGGCGACTGTTCGCAGTGAGATTAATTCGGCATTGCACGCGATGATTGCAGTCGGGATGTTATTAATCCGATAATAACCTGAGACACGACAGGTTTGACTATCTGAGCTGAAGTGCGGAAATGATCGACACTGAGGCGATTACTACCGCTTGCGAAGCGGAGTTACAGTGAAATTCTTCCCGGGTGATCGACTGGCCTGAAGAATATAACCGAGCGCTAACGGCACGGCCGAGATCAAAGCTGGGACATAAGCCACGCCGAATGAGTGGCGAGACATTTGCCACCGGCAGAGTCAATTGAGCACGATGGAAGATGCGGGCTTCTTGGGCTGACATGGCTAAGCGCAGACGGCTTTGGCTATCCAACGCGGCCAACCCGGGACGAATCCACGGCGCACTCGTTGTCAGCAGGACGTTGAATACACGTACTACGATATCGCTACCAAGTGTAGTGAACATAATTTCGTCGGCTACTCGTGACCAGTGGCATACATTCACCAGCCAAGTCAGGCGAGGCATGAGCTGGCAGCTGGAACATTTACCAATTTACTGGTTGAACTACCAACGAGACGGCGACCTGTCGCGGCCTGGTGGCGGAGGCGTAGCGATATTGAATAATGACGACAGGGTACGATAACTCGACGGTATCACGTAGCAAGCGGGAATTCCATACCCATCGCGCTATCAGAATGTAACCGGGGCAGGCGCCAGTGACTCCGATAATCGACAAGCAACGTCTCACCGCCGGAGTATTGGCCTGGCCGCATACAACGACGAATAAGTTTGTGCTAGTAGTCGGAGACTGCAGGCGATGAACATGGGGCGACCACGTGAACAGATTTTGACTGTTTCAGGCACGCTTTCTTTAACCAGGGACAGACTAACATGATGATGTGCCAGTAATGCAACGACGACGGGGTGACCTTCGGGCGTGGGCAAACAAATCAACCCTGGTGAGCGGCTGCGGAAGCGTCACTGCTGAAGGGAGACGGACGCTACTCCTGAACACGGGTACGGAGCACGAATCGCGAGCACTGAGGAGGGGCCCGCGGTTCCAAGGCATCGGCTGGACGGCGGCAATGCGTAATGGCGGACGTACGCCTGGTTGCTGGCCGCTGCGCCATATCTGAGCGGGTGCAGTGTTTAGGCTGGAAGCGAAGGTGACGGATACCGCTGCGGGTGTGGAGATATTGCAGTGGAGTACTCAGGTTGATGACTAACCTGATCTAACCGAGCGCTGACGGCAACCGAAGATCCAACAGGACAGCCAAGCCACGCCGGTGGGATAGCGGACACGACGCCACCGGTAGAGCGACAACGCGTTCGTTTTTGGATCGCTGGTGCGTTTGCTGTATGCTTTGGTGGCTGCGGCAGACGCGGCGATATTATCACGGCCGAAGAGTCAGTCGCTCGACGTTGGCATAGCAGGATTTACTGAACGGACGGAAACTACATATGCGTTACCAGGTGCTGTAGGAAGATTCAGGCGGCGACTTTCGATCAGCCTCTCGGTAGTAGCCACTGACACCACTGGCAAATCGGGCGGCGGTAGCTGGCCTGGCTGGAACGTACGGGTATTGCTTTGAGACAATTCACCAACGGGCGGCGATGTCGCTGGCGTGGCAGGAACGCGGCGACGGATGTTCGCGGCTACAACCGGAGCGCTGTACGCTCGACGTTGTCAGATAACCAGACAGACGAATACGCGCATACCCGTGCGGGACGGCAACAGCAAGAAACGCAGTGACTTTCGATCCCGGCTTCTCGGTGGTATTGGCCTGGGTGCCACCAGCCAGGAGGCGCAGCTCGGCAGTGCTGTTAACACGCAGCGACTGGGGATTGGTACAAACGGTTTGAAGCGGCTGATCTTACGAACGATGCAATGTGTTCACGACGACCGAAGACACTGTCGATACTATTTGCAAGGACTTTCTTTTGAACAGGCGAACTCCACGCATGCCCGTTCGTTACCGGAGATGGCTGGAACCTGCGAGCGACCTCACGCGATCAGCTTCTCGATATTACAACTCGAACGACGCCGCCCGATGAATCGAGCGGGCGCTCGAGCAGAGACGGGTGTGAACAACGCTTGAGTTGCAGCGACCTGTCGCAGCAGTGGCAGACCTACGATGATGTCACGACGACACCAGAGTCGACGTTATTCCAGCGAATACATCTACGTTCGTTGCGTGGCTAACAAACGCAGTATTTTTGATCATTCGACAAATGACACCACCGCCGGGTGGCGGCGGCGCGTAGCACTCAACGGAGGCGGAACGGTGCTGGCCGGCCGTTTCAGGAGAGTTTGGCGGAACAATCCTTCTTGGCTGAGGCAACGAGTTGATCTGGACGAGATGGCGTGACGACAGCGCAACGCTGCGCGACGACGGGATGGCGAAGCACAGGGCTGACGTCGACAGCGGCCTGTTGAAGCGGGAAACAAACCATTGCTGACTCACTTCCTCAATTAACACGCGGGCACGATTACGTGGGCGTGGAGTGGGACATTCGGAGTATGCTGCGGTCATCAATCCAGCAGCGCTACCAATAGACCAGTGGGCGCACGCATGTGGGGCGCATTTGCGAGGGTGCAGCTCGTGCACAGGCAGACAGGCGGCTGCACCGTTACAGAACAGTCTTGCACATGCAGCTGTTTGGAGCTGTCGTGGCCTCACGGATCTACAGCCGACGCGGCAGGACATGTCGCACCCGTCACTCCTGGTGGCCTCAGCTGTCTCCGCAACGTCACCAACATGACCTCGTGATGAGTGGAAGTAGAAGAGACCATGAGGTCTGTGACTGTGTGCTGCTCTAGCTCTCCTGCAGGGGCCAACTTCACGGCGCCAGATTCATTGGCACTATGTTGCAAATATCTGAGAAGAGGCATTCATACCTGTGGTGTCTGCAATTATTGCATACCATTCTTCGAGGTCTTAGAGGCAGGTTCATTCGCCATCCCCGGGTGCCAAACGACTGATTCAGGAGTTGGTGGGAAGCTTGGTTGTGGGCTGAAATTCCTTTGGCATTGCCTCACCGCTGCAGTGATTGACCTGCAGTTCAGGACTTTAGCTATGCCTTCGTCGAGACATGGTATTCAGCGCCCAGCAAGAATCAGTCGCCCTGAATCCCAGTTGAGAGAGCAGCATGGCTTTCTCACGTATTGGCCGTCAACCAACTCGCGCATTTACAATAGTACCGATGGAACAGAAGAGAAATATTGAGTGCATTGTCAGTTTCGCTTGCTGGGGCGCGATCCTGGGATTCGGCTCGTTCTCAAACCGAAATCTTCTCGGCGCCCGGATGTGTCCAACGCGATCGGATTACCACGCGATTCAGCGATCGTTTCGCTATTACGAACGGAGGTATAGCTCCATGCATAACTCGCGAACGCTCGATTTCTGAAGGACGATTTTCTCGCTGAATTTGTCAGCTTCTGGAAGAACCGCCCGATGAGTCTCCGGTTCACGATCGCGCGTGGAGAGCGTAGCTGGCGTAAATTGAATCCAGCGGAATCAATGATGCGGCCTTACTGTCGCAACCGAGGAAAATTGTCGCGATCGCAGCGGGCTTCAAATCGGTACGCCCCTGCTCGACCTGATACCGGTGCAGTGCACCTTCTCGGAGGGCTGATATCGGATTTCTGGCCTAGCGATCTTATTCAATGACACAGAGAACCGATCGCGGACGGACGCACTCGTTTTTCATCTTTAGCTCGTACGCCCGCGGGGGTTGCGAACTGCGATGGTAGCAGTCAATGTTGCGAAGTTCGTTCTCCAGCCGGGCATCACTCTCCGTACGCGGCCGCGAAATGATCGCAATATTATCTTGCCCGATCCGCATTTCCGTGGCCTACGGCCCACCGTGTGTGATCCCATCATCTGCATGGTGATGGTCGTTGAGTTTGCGAATTTGTCGAAAGATTACTCATTGAATTACGTGGGCTGTTTTGCGATCAGCACGCCCAGCGACGTCGCTGGAAGAAATTATCGTTGATATCGGTTCCGAGAACTGGATTTCATTCTCGGATTCAACGGTGGTCGATCTCGTTCCGTGAGTGGACTGTCGCCACGAAGAACAGGTTTTCGAACTGGGTTCGCAGCTATTGGCTGGAACGCGAGCTTGATGTCTGGTAGCCTAAACTCGACTGTCTAACAAAGACGGTATTTGTTATGCCCGTCGATGATTCGTCTGCGGAACACTGGACCTTCCTCTCGAGGGTTAATTGATAAGTAAACGAGCTGTGATACACAAGCCAACATTATGACGAAGAGCACTGACCTGTTCCGTCACGATCTCTGGCCGTGCCCGACTCTGCGGCGCGACTCTGCTGCCCGACCGTCTGAGATAATCAACCGTTGTCTGCTACGGCGAGACAACTCCGGCTCAGATGGAGCCCTTCTACGGCCAGCCAATGCGATGTGAGATGTTTGAGTGCGGTTAGGCCTAATGTCGGCCGAACTCGCCAGTATGCCCACCCCGTCTGCCTTGTGGTTAACCGAACGCCAAGTCAGATCATCAACAGACAGACGACCGGTAACGGCACTACTCTTCCAATATTTCGTGAAAGGTATTCCCGCCCTCGCGACGAGTGGCGCGTTTGAAGATGTCAGCTCGATCGATTTTCGTCGCTGTTCAGCGTGGCGACCCAACTGGCGGACCTGATAACAACGGCTTGGTGCGCTGGCTCGTGGGTATATTCGGATCGTGCTCCAGACCACAGGGCGTCGCGACACCATTGATTCACGCCTCGTGCGGCTGATGGAAGAGGCCAGTACGACACGTTATCGCGGGCGTCTCTACTTCTCGTGATCACTTTGGGAGTCTTAGTAGTAGCTCGGCG